>Ga0315914_1009936_pt1 | contig 12028 bp, 7 predicted proteins | sample MpolenodulesMG_FD_203920 | JGI IMG/M metagenome (GOLD analysis project Ga0315914, IMG submission 203920) | Medicago polymorpha root nodule microbial communities from Los Angeles, California, United States - elongated nodules | ecosystem: Host-associated > Plants > Roots > Nodule | place: USA... | reverse complement strand
TTATTAAAGTTTCCAGATCTATATAACTGAATAAAAAAACATGATAATGTCTTATTTTTTATTTTAATTTACTTAATTACCTTAATCAAAAAAACCTAATATTCTTCATCCTTCATTCTTTCCAGTACTACCAGTATCACATTTCCTGCCCTATTTTGTTCTTTACTTCATCATCATCAAACAAGCTTCTCCAAAAGTTCTACAACAACGTCTTTTTCTTGTTTCATATCTCTTCATCCTTTTTCCTTTATTTCAATCACCTCCAACAATATGTTCAATCATCTTTACTAATTCAAAATCAACAACTCTCTAAAATAACAAATATGTTTCTGGAATCTCAATTTCCCACCTTTCCTTCCTTTTTCATCAATGACGGCGGCGGCAAAGATGGTGACGGCGGAGATTAGGTTGAGAGAGAGAGAGAGAACGCCGGTGGTCGGTGTGAGAACGGTGAGTGTATCTCCGGTGAGAGAGTCTTGTTGTGAACGAGTTGACTCGGTCGTGTCACGAACGAGTCATTGTTGCTGTCTCTTTGATGTTCCAATCTAAACGATTTTGTCAATGTTTTTTGTTGTTGCTGGTGTTTCAGTTCCAATTTGTTGTTGTTGTTGTTGTTCCAATCTGATTCATCACTGCATTATTTGCTGTTGTTCCAAAAAAAAATTGTTGTTCAAATTGTGGACAGAGTGAGAGGGATTCATTGATGGATCTGAAATGTTGAGTGTAAAAAGTGATTGACGTAGAGGATAATTGTTTCAAGGGTGAGAGGGTTTGAAATGAGGGGATAATATGAGCACTAAAGTGATAAATTGTGAAATTTGGGGATGAACTTGCATTCAATTTCTGGGTTTGATGAGTTTTTATGATTAAAGATGGAGAAGTTTGAGGTTGAAGATGAACATTGATGAATTTGATATTATTTCATGAAATAGCTAAATGTTAAAATCAATTAATAAAATATTTTTTAATCAATTAAAATAAAATGTTTTATTTTAATTTCAATGAGAGAGAATTGGAATTAGAAGAAAAATCATGTGTAGAGAGTGTACCACAATAACATAGAGATCAAACAAATCTAACGGTTAAGATCTTGAAAGAAACTTGTCTATGGTGGAACATATGGAGCAAGTGGTACATATTAAAATTTGTCCTACATCTGACGTGTCATCACTTGAAATCTGATTGGCTGAATTAAACGACTGCACCGAAGAAGTCAATTGCCCGACTTCTTCATAGAAGCTCCCTATATAATTACGCTAAATAATTACAATTATTGTAAACAAATCAATTTCTGATTTATCTAATAAATATAATAAGGAGAACAAGTCAACTCTTTATTCACAGTTCCTGCGATAATTAAATCCGCAGGAAACTTCGTCTGATTAATTAATGATGGCATTTCAGGCAAAATCCTCAGTTATTCCTTCGGATTATATTCCGCATGCCAATCCGCAGGAAAAACGATAGTTTCTGGTAGTGGTTGCTCAAAGAGAACATGATTTAAAGTTAATCAAATCCAACATCTTCTCCCCAATATTAGGTACCCTATAACTACATTTTGGAGTTCAAATGAAAACATGAATTCCTTGCTGAAGTGATATCATATTATTATAATTAATTAGAAGAGCTAGTTCTAATTCAATAGGAGAAAATAGATGAATAGTACAACAATAATCCTATTTATTAATTAAATTAAAGAATGAAGTGGGGGAATTAGTTTTTAGGGAAGAAAGAGGAGTAGTGAATTCCGACTTAAAAGCAGTAGTAGGATGGAATAGAAGATTTAGCTCCAATCTAGTAGAAGAAAGAGAATGGCTAAAAGCACAAGATAATTAAGAAAGTTATTTCCACTCTAGTAGGAGAATGAAGAGGAGTAGAAAATAAAATAGCAAACGAGCTATCTTGAAGTTAAGAGAAAGAGTATAACATAATAGAATGAAGTGAGCAAGTTAGTTCAGAACTGCATGTGCCTTCTTTAAAGCATTGAAAGCTCCTAGGCTGATCAAAATGAATACATATTCCAAGACATTTTTCAACAAAGCACAAGACACAACCAATTTCATGAGCAGTACCTTCAAGAAAGTTGTAATGTGTAGATAACAACGTGTTGAGTTTAAACCTTGTGAAGCAATACCCACAAGATTGCAGGTGAGACGAATGCAATTATCACCTATACAGATTATAAAGTGAGGCTAGAGAACCATGGATTTCTTTTGAATTGATGATGCTGTTATAAGGTGACACAACAATAGAAATAACAGAAAATTTAAACCACGTTGAAAGAGTATTGGTCCCATCACACTTGTATACAATTAACCCACCAATACATTGTTCGCTTTTTGTGTAAGAAGTGATCGATATTTGGTTGACTGCAAAACCTGCTTGTTGAATTATTTTGCTAAGAAAGAGTGTTCCATCAATGTAAGCAAACATTATATGCATTTGAAAGGAATTCCTTCGAAAATATCAAAATCACATATCATAAAATTAACAAAAATTCACAAAATAATAAAACAACATATATTGAAGCAGTTCAGATTGTATAATCCAATGTAGGAACAACCTCATTTGGATTATATAATTTGAAAGGGCTTACTTTGCAGAAAAAAAATTAATCAAATAACGCTAAATGGAAGGAATGATACCTTACCTTGAAGTAAAAATTCTTCATGAATCACACAAAGTAAGAGTTTTCAGAGTTTTGGCTGTGAGAGAGAAGTTTAAAAAGAGAAATATAATTTTAGAGGGACCATGAGTAACATAATTAAAATGAGAGTGAAGTTAACGTTAGTGATTATTCAATGAAGAGTATGATTTGTTTAATATAGAAATAACAACTAGGTTCTTCTATATGATGTACTTTGCAAAAAAATGCTATGTGGCCTTAATTAAGAGTATCATTTTGACTTTTTTTCTGTCCCTCAAGATGGACTGGATTGTAGAACCAGTGATCAATAAGGAATGATTTTAATTTTGTAAACATAAAAGGAGATTATTTTAAAAGTTGTTTGTTTGTTATCTTACCATTTCAACCATATCCTTCACCTAGTGTACTTCCTGTTTCTTTTTCTAATTAATTCCAGTTTCTAATTTGCATTATTATATATTATTTGTTTATCAACTTTTATACCTATATGTTGTGGTAAATTTAGTTCAATGCTTTTTTGTTCCTAATTTTGTTACCCTTTTATTATAACTGTTGGAGGAAGGGTAGAATTAGAGTTTCATTTTCTGCTTCTGTTTCCAGATTTTAAGACATCATACATTCGAGGAATGACGAAGTTTTGTGTGTTAATATTTCAGGTTCATTTTAGAGGTCCCAAAAATTCTCGTGAGGCTGTCCTCATGTGCCACACAGTCACACTAAGCCCTATGTCCGTGGAAAAAATCACGTGGTGCTGGGTATGAAGAATTGCAAGATGCCCTCATTGAGAGCCTAAATATATTTTATTTGATAATATATGCAACTTGCAATTCTTCATTATAGCTTGTAATTGCTTTTGTTATGTTTCATTTTATCAATGGTTTAGAAAGTTGTCTGCATTTTTCTTTTTGGTTGAATCAACTATATTAATTATTTGCTTCAGCCTTACCCGCTGCTCAATGTTAATATAGTTGCTCATCTTTTGGTCATCTAGTATTTCTTTTATGGATGCCTTAAACCATGTTATCGAGGTTGAGTAGATACATGTGCTTTTCAATATATGTGTTCCGCATGAAGGACCAATGTGTGATCTCTTGTGATCTGATCCAAACGATCGTTGTGGTTGGGGAATATCTCCACGTGAGGATGAGTGCACGTTTGGACAGGATATAGCTGCTCTGTTCAATCACACAAATGGTCACTAGCTCATATCTAGATCTCACCAGGTCGTGATAGAAGGATACAATTGGTGTCAGGCGATCTATGAAGCACGAACACTCCTTGGATTAGGCATGTCCCGGTGTTGGACATGTATCATGTCCGACACCGACACTTATAATTACACTAAAATATGTGATTTTCTCAAATTATTAGCTGTATCGGCGTGTCTGTGTCCGTGTCGACGTATCTGGTGTCCATGTCCGTATCCGTGCTTAATAGCAGGCGACTAACCTTAACATTTTGATTCATTTCCAGGATACCTATTACGCTCTATGTTTTGACTATCTTTTTTATTGCTCTTTTGGGTGAAGAATGTTGTGACTGTTTTTAGTGCTCCAAGTCATCTTTCTTGTTAAAATTTTGCCATTTAAGTTTTGTAGTGAAACTCATGATTCTGCCTGATACCTAGTTGGTCCTTTACAAGATGCAGGAATTTTGATTCCAATATTGCCATTCCTACTGAAAGATGAGGTACTTCCTATTTTTTCATTAAATTTGAATATAAAGTTTAACTGTTTTAGCCTTTTAGTATACTTATAATGTGAATTCAAATTTGAATGGCAGCTTATCTGACTTTTATGGCGAGGCTGAACCGTTATTTTAATAATGCAATTCACCTCATTACCATTGGAACGGAAAGCCTTGCTCTCAAAGTTACCATGAAATTTTAAAGAAGAGGAAAACCCTTCATGTTTGGCATCAGAAAGATGATTTTTTGAAGGATAATCAGACTTTGGTTCTTGTTGGTGAAACTTGTAGTGGAAAAACCACTCAGGTTTGTTTCGTAGATTTTGCTTAGTTTCGACATTTTGAGTTATATTTTACTTTCTTATTTTCTCATATTGTTTGTTTGTTTGTTAGGTTTAGATCAAATAGGAAATGATTGATTTAATGAATAAACCATAGATTTAGTCACTTACGTAATGGCTGCAGTTTTAACAAGGCGCTCATTAGGGTTTATATGTTTTTGAATTAGTGTTTATATGTTAAGAAGCAGTACCTATACCTAAAGGATATGAAATCCCTTAATTTAGATCCTAAAGTATACGAAATCATAGATAAATACTAATTGGCGCCGTGTTTAAAATGCTGTCATGTATAAACACTAATTAACATCGTGTTCATAATAATTGATGATATATTCAGCCCAATTTGGCACTAAAAATTGAAGTTAACAAGATAAAAAGCTAACTAGATGTGTTATGGGATAAGATTGGTTATGTAAGTGTGCTGGTTGCTAATATTGATGATATATCCAGCTGAAATTCGTTGGTGATTTCCAAAATAATGGAATCACTTAAGAACCAAAAGGTGTAACTCTTCATAGGAATCTTTCATATATATTGGAACCTTTGGTAAATGGGTGCTTAATGAACCTTTGCTTAAACGTTGGAAGAGGTGGTGGAAATTGTTATAATAACATTGTTAATGGTGAAGACTTGGAAAATAAAACCACTGTTGGATCTGCAAATAGAAATGAAGATAATGCAGGAAGGAATGACTCTTACAAAAGATCAATTTCAGAACCTAATAGCTTTACTTGAAAAGATCAATTTTGAAGCAAAATGTTCAGCAAATTTGGTGAAAGGTGGCAGTTCATTTATAGAAATGGAGGTAATCCATATCTTGCTAACTTTAGTAGTAAGCATAGTGAAACTGGATGTTTAGTTGTTACAGGTGCAACACATCATATATGTTATGATTTGAATTGGTCTATTATAGTTACACTAAGATTGAATCAATTAGTGTAAATTTACCCAATGAAAGCATTATAGAAGCACATTGCAGAAGACAAGTAAACTTATTTAATTTGATGACTTGAACATAGATAATGTTTTGATTTGCCACAATTTGCTGTAAACTTGATTTCTGTGTCAAAATTATTTAAAGAACAAAATTCCATTTTACAATTTGAAGCTGACACATGCATAATACAGGAAAAGAAGGATTTTAGGAGGATTGATTTAGCTAATATTACTTGAAGAATGAAGAAAGGAGTAAAGATTTCAATTTCCAATGCAATAAATGCCCAACTTTCATAAAATCTTACTATTTGGATGCTTAAAGAGTGCTTCGAAGATACTCGTTAATATTTTCCAACTTAGAAAAATCCTACAACTTAACGAGTTTCTTTTTTTTTTAATCATATTTATAAGGATAAGGATATTATGGCGCCATATTATGAAACCTATCTTTTGTTGTGTCGATGACATCATGTACGATATTCTTTCAATATGTGGCCTTGGGGTTTGCCATTCAAATTCAAATAAATAAAATAAGGATATTGTATTATCCAGATGGTTGATTCTCCTTTAAAGAAAATCCTCGTTTTTTTTTTTTTAGGTAGTTTTCACATTAATATGTACTAAATAAGTGGTCCAGAGGGTGCACGAGAAATATGGATTATGGAGAAAGAAATATCCAATGAGTGGTCCTAGTTACTAATGCTTTGTTTTACATATCTTCTGTATAATACGGTCATAAGCTTTTTGTAACAAATACAATAAGGATGTTGTATTGTCCACATGATTGAATCTTCTAAGATTGATTTCCTTTGTTAGATAAAGACTTTGTACGTGGTTATTGTCATAGATGAATAATTATAGTAAATGGCAAGAATAATGAATAAAGTATATTCAGTATAGAGATAAAATTATACCGACTAATTAGAAGTTTTTTCTTGGGTTGACCGATTAAAAGTTATTATCACATATATTATGTCTATAAAATTTAGGTTTAATTATAGTTTTGGCACTCCAAGTATCCAAATGTTGCGATTTTGGTCCCCCAATAAAAACAATAACAATAGAGCCGCCCTATGTTTAACCCCTTTTGCAGTTTTGGCCTCCTAGGATAAAAATAATTAATTAAATACTCATGGATTAACCGTATAGAGATACCTGCAAGGGTATGAGTATACTCATGTTACCCGTACCCATTGACATCCATATCTTTAACATGAGTTTTAGGGAAATGCTTACATCCTAAAACTTAAAAGAGTCTCGTTAACGAGTGTCCCCGGAACACTCTTTAAACATTCATAATGAAAAATCTATTCTTTAAAAGAAATGTAAAGACTTCAATTTCTAATACAATAAATCCTCAACTTTCATAAAATCTTACCACTTTGGATGTTTAAAGAATGCTCTATCTTCATTAATGTTTTCTAACTTAAAAAAATCCTACAACTTAACAAGGTCTTTTTTTTAATCATATTTACGAGGATAAGGATATTATGGCGTCATATTATGAAACCTATCTTTTGTTGTGTCGATGACATCATGTAGGATTGGTTGGAAATTATTCTTTCTATATGTGGCCTTGGTGGTTGCCATTCAAATTCAAATAAATAAAATAAGGATATTGTATTATCCAATGGTTGATTCTCCTTTAAAAACAAACCTCGTACGATAGGTAGTCTTCGTATATGGTTATTGTTATAGATCAATAATTTTAGTAAATGGCAACAATAATGTATTTAGACTACAGAGATAAAACTATACTGGCAAGTTTTGTCAAAAAAACTATAGCGGCCAATTAAAAGTTTTTTTTCTTCTTTCTAAGGGTGATTTAATAAAAGTAATTATTTGAAAAATAAATGTGTATAAAATTTATCAAATACATGGTACCTATTAGTGCAACATTGTTGAAAATTTAACAATTTTTTCAGCAAAACCATATTGGTGTGCAACCAAATGGAGATATAGAGCCAATAATGGTCTTGTTGTGTGGAAAATGAAAGGGTATAGGTACTGATCATCAACAAGTTGCAAATACATGGTACCTATGAGTGTAACATTCTTGAGTAAGTCAATTCATACACAATTTTGACATTTAGTAAATGACTTAGATTGACCTTACACCGACATTGAGTCTCTAACTTAATTAGGAATTCATGTTTGTTGTGAATTCGTTTAAAAATCACACCAATAAAATAGTTGATATGGGGAGCAAAATAATCAAGCAATCAAAACAACGTAGGTGACAGTTATAAACACAAGCGAAAGTAGAAAACAACGAGAGAAAGAAAGAGAGAACACACGAAATTTGTTTATCCAATTCGGTCAAATACTGACCTAATCTGGTTACAAGAATTAGTCTTCAAACCTAATTCTACCAAAGTCTCAATCTCTTCCTGTGACCAAGAGCAAACTCTACAAACCCTGGTTTTTGTGTTGGCTTCTAAACCCTTGTTTTTAGCTCTCTACATTCTCTAATTCATCTGATACAAGGTTTATATTTATAGAGAAATATAACTCAAAAATTTGGAACAGATATCACGCTAAAGATACGTTTCTTTATTTTCTCCTTCATTGAAAGAATATTTGCATCAAATATTCCCTTTCAACAAACAAATATTTTATACTTTTAGTAACAATATTATTCATCCATCAAATTTTGAGTAATACTACAACATGTTTCACTTACGATTTGAACCATATATCATGGTGACATTGGGATCAAATTGTTTTTCCTATTAATTCATATATTCAGAAACAATATACAATAAACATAAAAAAATCAAAAACCTTCACAAACCACAAAGTAGTTGAGACTTGAGAGAAAAATGAAAGATACCGATTCAAGAAAGGAGTAACACGAGAAGGAGTGAAACAACAGCGAACTACTTGAAGAAACAATTTTGTCTCTGAACAGTGAATCAGTGAACGACAAGAACATAGACAACATGATCAGCCTGAACTGAGACAACAACGAAGCAACTCGAGAACGATGAAGCAACCCATAACACAATATTGTTAGGTTTGGTAGCCATCGATTTTGAAGAGGATTTGGATTTTGGTCCAAATTGAGAGGATTGGGGACGATTTTTTTTGGATTGGGAAAGTGATTTTGGTTGGATAGAGATCAGTGTATGGATTTGGGAAAATGGCTTTCTCATTTTGATTTTTCACTTTTTGTTCGGTGAGGAAATGAATTGTTGTAAAGAGAAAAAAGAAAAAAAATATAAGTGGGAAAAAGATTTTGGGAAGTGTTAAAAAAATTGTGGGAAAAAGATTTTGGGAAGTGTTAAAAGAATTGTGGGAAAGAAGAAAAATGGGGGAAAATGAAATTTTGTCAAAATAAATAAAGAAAAAGAAATTGAAAAAAATGAATAATTTTTTTTTGCATAAGTATTCATGCATGCTATTTTTAAAATTAAAAGTTACAAAATTTTAGCATCGGTATATTTGGACGCTAATTCGAAAATAAAATTTTAAAAATATTAGCTTCAACAATATATATTATAGAGTCCACAAGACTGAAGCTAAATTGCATAAAAAAATGAATTGAAAAAAAATGCATTTGCATCAGAATTTTCGTACGCTAAACACATAATATTAGCAGCAGAAATGGTGTGAAGCTAAATAGCAATTTTCTTGTAGTTGCCAAACACCTTGAAGATTTGTGAAGAACTGGGGTGACCATAAATAAAGATTCAAGACGTCTCGGAAGACATTACAAATTGGTTATTTTTTTTTGTACAATAACGAACAAATGTAAGCATCAGCTAGGCAAACTTCACTTGTAGTAAGAGAAAAGCTAATTAAAGACAAATTAAGTAGAGCAATAGACCGTAGCTAGATTTTGGTAGCTAATATGATATTTTCTTGTAGTGGTTGGTGGTTCACTGTTGCATACAAATTGGTCCCATAACTTAATATTCGTGATATGATTTCAGTTTGTTGTTTAAGACTTCCGCATTCAGACTTTCTTAGATATTGTTATACTCAGTTGCAAGTATTTTTAATTTCAGTTTGTTGTTTAAGACGATCCTCCGAAGTATTTATGTTCCTTATCTAATATTTACATCTTGGTTTTCTTGATGATATATTGATGAGTGTTCAAGGAGCATGTGGGTTTTTGCATATTTGAGTTTATACCGTGTAAATGTTAAACTCGTCAATACTCTTTTTTGAATAGTTTATTGTCACAATAAATTTTCGCCGTCTGCAAAATTTATCATGCTCTTAGGAGTACAGTTTTTCTAAATCTTAATTCAAGAATATTAGTAGCAAATAACTTCCACTCATTACCTTGTTATAGTACCAATAATACTAAATAAATGGTTCTGTGGTGTGGAAAATTAAAGGATAGGTACTGATCATCACATGGTTAAATTCTTTAGAATTGTACAAATAAAAGCATTTTGAAGAATTTTAAGAATTTCAATTTGAAATTTACTGTTTATTTTTTTTTACAAGAATATGATGATGAAGATTCATCATTTATTATTTGGAAATTTTATTTTTAAGAAAAATTAATTTTAAAAATTTAATGTGCTTATTTGGACTTGCCATGTCAACACAAAAATGGCTAAGTCTGCATCTTTAAACAAAGTTGGAATGAATATTTTTAGAATGTAAATATTTTATGACTTAATTATCAATTTTTTAGAACATTTTAGCATTTTCTTTATAACAAATTATAAAGGATAAAAATAAATTTGAGACAAAATAATAAAGGTAAGCATGAAATAAAAATAATAAATTATAAGCTCATACACTATTTGAAATAACTTCTAAAAAATAAGCTATAAACTATAAACTTGTGATGAAAAAGCAATTGTGAAACATATACTTTTTAATCTTACAGGTTTATAAACTATAAACTAGCTTATTGAATTTTTCAAACAGACCGTAAGCTACCAATACCCCAACAATCCTGTGTTTCTTCCATTTTGTGTTGCCGTAGGCATTGTTGTCAAAATTCCGACTTAAATCCTACAATCCAGGATTTTGCGATTTTCTTCACTTCCAACGACTCAAATCCATAGTAGAATCCCAAAATAGACAAAATCCATTGATTTTGATTAAGATTTTACGATTTCTTATAAACTAAGTTATTTATTACTATATACCATTTATAACATATATTTAGTATTAATTTTTTTTTGGGTAAAATCCATTGATTTTGATTGCGATTTTACAATTTCCTATATCGATTCTAAAAAAGTCCTTGAGTAAAATCCTTCGATTTTGATTGCGATTTTACGAGTCCCGATTTTGCTATTCCCTTTCAACCTGAAGTAAAATTCCGATTTTAACAACACTACAAGAAAATCACGGATTTGCTATGAAACAAATTATAGCTATCGCGCAACTAATTTCTAGCAAAACTCATTTACCTACCATTTAGTTGTGATTTAGCTATCACACTGGCCGTAGCATGGATTGGGCGGCAAATTACCTTTCGAAATATTTCCTAGCTAATTGGCAACTAATATATGGATTTACCTAGCTATTTTTAAACTAATACCTAGCAAAATAATATTCAAAATATAAGTTTCCTAACTATTTGCCTAGGATATTGCCACAATAATTTTAAAGTAAATCTCAAGCAGCAAGTTCCTAGCAATTTCGTAGTTTCTTCCAAGCTATTTATATAATAAATTATTTTTTTTCTAGTGTATCCAATCAAAAAGTGATTAAGCTAGTTTTTGCAAAATATACTTAAAAGTTCAGTAAAACAGCCAAAAAAAAACACAATTAAAATCATTTACTGAGATATATCCCTTCTTCTCCATATATTGATTTGGTGCTTCTGAACAATTGAGTTTATCACAAGCAATGTAACAACGGAAATAAAGATACGACACATGTTCTTAGAACTAACAAACATTTTTCAATCCGCTATAATACATAACAACGTAGCAGAAAATAATCAAAGACAAAAGTTTACACTCTAAACCACAGAGACGTGCCATAGCACAACTTCTGTCCTTTCACAACTTGTCCTCCAACAAGATCTTCATCCTTGATGCTTCAACTTTATCAAAGTGCCTCTGAGATGGCAAGCACATAACAAGGCATATTCACTAACCTTGACCATTTTAGTTCCTTTGTCTACAACAAGAGCTTGATTGTCCTTTCATCACCAATCTTTCAACGACCTGTATAATAGAAAGTTCCTTTGAATTAAAAGTTTTAGAATAATCTGGGTCTCCAATAGTAGTGTTTCAAGGTGCAGTGCAAGGTCTGAGAAAAAGGGTAATCTAATAGATGGGGGGAGGAAGATAAAATAGATAGCATACAAGCAACAACCATAAAACATAATCTCATAAGGTCATGGATATCAAAAACTACAGATAAATCTCCACCCTTGTAGTGTAGTATTAATCATTCTTTAAATCAGAAATTGAGTTTTTATACAAAAACATAGGAA
>Ga0315914_1009935_pt1 | contig 12029 bp, 12 predicted proteins | sample MpolenodulesMG_FD_203920 | JGI IMG/M metagenome (GOLD analysis project Ga0315914, IMG submission 203920) | Medicago polymorpha root nodule microbial communities from Los Angeles, California, United States - elongated nodules | ecosystem: Host-associated > Plants > Roots > Nodule | place: USA... | reverse complement strand
ATGTGTACATTCATGTATCAATTCATAAATCATGTCATATTCATCATTTATGGCAACATCATATAGCATCATAATAATTCAACATAAGCATGCATATAATAATTCATCAATATATACATCATATAATCATTCATCCATCAAAGTTAATCATGACAAACAAAGTTAGACTCATCACAACATAGGTTAAATACTCTTAAACACTATAATTGAACTTATAGTACACAAGCTTTGAAGTTCGGAGACAATCCACAAGTTTTGAGTTGACTTAGAAATAGTTATGTGGGATTTTCATAAAATTTCACTAAGACCTCCTTGAAGTATTTTCATCATAACTCAAAAACCATAAATCATTTTCACGTCAAACCAAAGCCATTGGAAATCTAACAAAATTATCTAAAACTTTCATGTTTACACCAAAAGCCAATTCAAAACAGAAATATGTGAAAAAGATGCAAAAACATGAAACAAGGTATGCTGTCAAAGGAAGCTCTCGGGAAAACTCCATTTTTCACCCAAAAACCTAATTTTCATCAACCTTAATCCCAAATTTGTTAGAAACTCAACCTAGGATCATTCTACAACCTGAACATCGTTTATCTACGAATTCCACGGACTTTCTACACTATTAACAACCAATTCTACATGTTCTATCATCAAATCTGATTTTAAACCCTAATTCTCAATTCACATGAACAACAACAAACTACATGTTAAATCCAATTTCAAAATTATACAACCTAAGATTAGAGAATATTAGTCCCACCCTTACCTTAGATTAGATGATTGCAAGACTCTACAAGTTCTCTCTTCTCTTGGTTCTCCTCTTTTCTTGGTTCTCCTCTTTTTCTCCAAAAGCTTGTGAACCTAATTTGTGCCTGGCTCTTAGCTTTTATATCTCACACCCTCAACATATTTTCCAACTAAATCCACGTACATTCTCAACATATTTTCTAACTAAATTCACATACTCCCTCAACATATTTTCTAACTAAATCCACGCATATTTCTTAACTAAATCCACATATTTTCTAACTAAATCCAAACCAGCCCCTCAAATATATATATTCTAATATTCCTACATATTCTACTAAAAAATATAATATAAAGCCACTTAATAAAATATTAAAACACCACAACATGTCATAAATCAACATAAATCGCATAAGTCATATAATAAAATATTAAAACATCACAACACGTCATAAATCAACATAAATCACATAAGTCATATAAAAGACTCTAAACTCAACCAAAAATAATTAAATAATAAATTGGGGCGTTACATGTGTTATCTTGGACATAATATTGTTAAGGTTCTTTTCGATTGCGGTGTAACTTGTTCTTTTATTTCTTATAGGTGTGTAGAAACACTACAATTACCTCTGTCACCGTTGATTCCCCCTATGACGGTGTCCACTGCCACGGATGATGGGCTAGTAGCCAACTATGTGTGCGAAAATTATCCTATCACTGTGTCTAGCAAGACCTACTATATTGATTTAGTATGTCTTCCTATGAAGCAACTTGATGTGATCTTAGGCATGGATTGGATTTCCGCGAACCATGTGTACATTGGATTTTTAGAGAAGAGTATCTACATGCCTACTAGTAATACGATAGAAGGAGTGGCTTTGTTAGAATTGATCAATCGTACTCATTAGTTGGTCTAGTTTATGTGTGCCAAGGATAAGGGTTTCTATCTCATGCTCATTGTGACTTCTGAACTAGAAATAAGTCCCAGTGATATTCCAATTGTCAATGAGTATCTAGATGTCTTTTCTTCCGACATCACTAGCTGACCCCCTAAACGTGAGGTTGAATTCTCCATTGATCTTGTCCTAGGAGCGGAGCCAGTGTTAGTGGCTCCATGCAGAATGTCACCTTCAAAACTCAAAGAGTTGAAGTCTCAACTAGAAGAGTTGTTCCAAAAACACTTTATCAGGCCTAGTGTATCACCTTGAGGTGCACCAGTTTTTTTAGTAAAGAAGAAAGATGGTAGTATGAGATTATGTATCGATTACCGCCAACTAAATAAATTGACTATCAAGAACAAGTATCCACTTATGAGGATTGATGATCTCCTGGATCAATTAAAGGGAGCAACAATATTCTCTAAGATTGATCGTAGATCAAGTTATCACCAGATCTGTATCAAGTCTTCAGATGTGTCCAAGACGGCTTTCCGAACACATTACAGACACTAAGAATTCTTGGTTATGCCTTTTGGTGTAACTAATGCTCCGGCTGTATTCATGGATTATATGAACAGAATTTTCCAGCCATATTTGGATCAGTTTGTGGTTATATTCATTGATGACATCCTGATTTATTCCAAGAATCCTCAAGAACATGCTCAGCACTTGAGGATTGTTTTGAATGTTCTCCGAGAGAAGTAGTTGCATGCCAAATTTAACAAGTGTGAGTTTTGGCAATCAGAAGTTAAGTTTTTGGGACATGTCATTTCTCAGGGATGAGTAACCGTAGATCCATCTAAGGTGGAAGTTGTCCTTAATTGGAGTAGACCTAGGAATGTAGCTGAAGTCAGGAGTTTCTTGGGCTTAGCAGGTTATTACTGAAGGTTCATAATGAAGTTCTCCCAAATTGCTTTACCTTTGACACATCTTACCAGAAAAGATATGCCTTTTGTTTGGAATGAAGAATGTGAGAAAAGTTTCAGAACTTTGAAGAAGAAGTTGCCTAAGGCGCCAGTGTTAGGCATATCGGATACTGAAAAGAGATACGTCGTATTCTGCGACGCATCTTCTAAGGGTCTTCGTAGTGTGCTTATGCAAGATGAGAAGGTGATAAGTTATGCTTCTAGACAGCTCAAAACGCATGAGGAGAATTACCCCACTCGCGATCTTGAGTTGGTAGCAATTGTTTTCACATTGAAGGTGTGGAGACATCATTTGTATGGTGCACAGTTTTACTTATTTAGTGATCATAAGAGCTTGAAATATTTGTTCGACCAACATGAACTAAATATGAGACAGAGAAGATGGATGGAGTATCTGAAAGACTTTGATTTTGATCTGAGATATCATCTAGGAAAGGAAAATGAAGTAGCAAATGCTTTAAGTAGGAAGGATTTTGTTAAGGCGGAAATGATGATGCATTCTTACAATTTGTACGAGAAATTCAGAGATCTTAATCTCAATGTCGCCGAATTAGACAGTGGTGTTTTGTTGCATAAGCTGGAGATTTCCAGCAATTTGAGGTATAGAATAGCACAAGCATAGAGTATGGATATGGACCTTCAGAGGAGGATTGGTTATCTAGAGTTTGTTGTGGCATCAGACGATACATTATTATTCAAAGGAAGGATCTGTGTACCGAACGATGTGGACTTGAATATATTGATTTTAGAAGAAGCTCGTAAGAGTAGTTTCAGTATTCATTCGGGTAGAGATCCAATCTTTACTTCTCATTTTTTGAAGGGTTTTCAGAAGGCCTAGGGGACTCAGTTGAAAATGAGTACGTCGCATCACCCTCAGACGGATGGTCAATCAGAGAGGACTATCCATACGTTGGAAGATATGTTACGTGCATGTATCCTAGAAGATGGAGGAAGTTGGAGTCATCACTTACCTTTAATTGAGTTTTCTTATAACAACACTTACCATTCAAGTATAGGAGATAAGATTATTCTAGGACCGGAAATCATTCAGAAGACTACTTTGAAGATAAATTCCATTCAGGATAAGATGAGAACCGCTCAGAGTCGTCAAAAAATTTACACAGATAGGAGGAGTAGGCCTTTAGAGTTTGATGAAGGAGATCATGTATTCCTGAAAGTCACACCCAGGTTGGGATTAAGAGGAGTATTCCGGACAAAGAAGCTTAGTCTGAGATATATAGGACCGTTTCAGATACTCCGACATGTCGGTTCAGAAGCATACCAGTTGGCGTTGCCACCAGCCATGTAAGGATTGCATGATGTTTTCCATACCTCTCAGTTGAGGAAATTCATTCCTGATCCTTTTCAGCCAATGGGATTGGAGACCATAAACTTGAAATTAGATTTGACATTCCAATCGGAACCGGAACAGATTGTTGATCGTAATGCTAAGTCCTTGAGGAACAAAGAGATCCCCATCGTCAAGGTGATATGAAAAGGTTCTCCCGACGGCAAAGCTACGTGGAAGTTGGAATCAGAGATGCAAGAGAGCTATCCGCATCTGTTTCCAGGTAAATTCTAAATTTCGAGGACAAAATTTCTTTAAGGGGGATAGAGTTTAATATCCCACTTAAGACTCTGTCACTTATCAGTATCATCTTAATGTATCAGAGAAATAATAAGGAATGGCATTTTGGTAATTTTGTCGTAAGGCTATTTAAACCCAAACTCATCCTTCTTCTTCATCAATCATCCTCAATCTCTACTAAGAATCAACATGCAATCATTCATATGGCATCATCATGTGAAGTAAACCCTATTGCACACTTTAAATGCTACACTCAAGCATTTACCAATCCCTCTACTTAATCCATCAATTTTGGAAACGAATTCAGTTGCTAAGTTGCATGCATGAATGATTCTAGACTGAAGTTAGTTTAAATTGGTGTATAGAAGCAAGAGGAGAGATGCAAGATCACGATTCAAGCTAGATACTAGGAGTGCAATTTCTGAATTTCAAAAGCTTAGAGGAATCAGAACCGGCACTGTGAGTTCCTTTTAGCTTGGCTTTCCCCTTGGGTTTATGATGTGTGAGATAATCTAAATTAAGAGATTATGTAAGTTTTAGCTTAAATACCCTTTTGATGCATGTACTTCAAAATTGTTGTTGATCCTTGGTTTTAGCCGTTCTTAGGAACATTGGGTAGATCCTTGATGCTTTAATGAAATTTTTCCAAGTTAGGTAATAATTTTTTAACAAGAATGCGTTTCTGGTTTACCAAAAACTGTCAAGCTCGCTGAAGAGAGTTCAAGCTCGCTGACGCAAGCGTATTAGGATGGTTTCTGCAACTCATCGTTATTGCGAGGACCAAGCTCGCTGAAGCAAGCATGCAATACTCAGCTTGCTGAAGCGCGAAGGTGCTCGCCAAAGCGAGGGTGACCAGAATCTCAAATTTTATAAATTTTAAGTAATGGGCATCAAAGGCCTACTAACGGTTCCGGACTAGTTTATCAATGTTGAAACTAAGGATAAATGCAGTTAGAATGGGTAGAGTTTAGATGGGTTATAACACTAACTACTGACACGGGTTAGAGTTTAGACAACCTCAATCAGGATATAGATAACAATTGTGAGATCTATAAGACTAAACATGTCCAGCAGGCTCCGAATTATGCCAGATGGGACTTCTTCTAGAGGCTTGTCCAAATGTAAGTTAAGTTGTGTCCAGCAGGCTCCAGATTATACCGAATGGGACTTCTTCAAGAGGGTTGTCCACACAGGGATAAGAGAAGTCTGGTGTTAGCCTCATATAGGAATTTTCACCGATATGTATAAGGGTGTACTCCGGGGTTACTCCACATAATTAATGATATGAATATGAAAAGATTATGATATGATAATGTGATGTACAATTTGTGATTAAGAATCTCCAAATCACATTATAGTGTAACACCCCGTTTTCCCAAACAATGTAAATTATACATATAAATCAGAGTATTCAACATAAAACGGAATGTCACACTACATTGAAGTATAAATAGAGTAAAGTTACTATTTATTAAAACAATTCTCTCAAAATTCAATTACATCGCAGCGGAAAATTAATTCTTTATTCAACAACTTTGACACTACAGCCTCAACATAAACAACTCTAATGAAAATCGTAGTTCAAATAGTTCGGCAACATAGTTCATAAATAATACGTAACAATGGAAAACAAGCAAATAATCCCCCTCCCGTTACGTATCAGAGCGACCCTAAGACGACGCATGAGAGAGTCAACTCACATCAGCAGCTAATCTTGGTTATCTGCACGTTACCCACATAGAGGTAACATTCAAACAGAAGGGGTGAGATTCACATTCAATAATAATAAGCATATAATTCATCAACAGAATTTAACAACATAACGACAATAATTAAACTACGTTAATGCTTCACATAATTTCTCAATAACAACTCATTAATTATATCTACAACTTGACAACGCGACGACAACGCCGACAACTCAACATCAACGACAATGCAACGACAACAACTCGACGGCTACGACAACTACTCGACAATGCAATGACAACAACAACAACTTGACTATGCAGTATGCATGTGGTAGCAATCAACGTGTTAGAGCATAGACTCTCAATTCAATGTGTAGAGCATCGACTCTTAAATCAACGTGTAGAGTACAGGCTCTCAAATCAACATGTTATGAATGATTAAACATTCAACATGGCATCAGCCCCCAACTTTATATGAGTATGCATGGACTCAACAACTTATTCAACCACAACGTACAACTCCAACGACATTGACGACATCAACGACAACAACAACAACGACTCCACATCATAATTCCATAATTCATCGTTTATGAGCAACATCATATTAATCAACATATGCATTCATATAGTAATTCATCAATATATACATTCATATAATAATTCATCAATCAAAGTTATTCATGACAAACAAAGCCATTGGAAAACTGACAATATTACCTAAAACTTTCATATTCACACCAAAGGCTAATTCAAATAGAAACGTGTGAAAACGACGCAAGAACATGAAAAGGGTATACTGCTACTATGTAATTCGCCTCGCGGGCTGACTTACTTGCCGTGGCGGGCTGTCTTACTTGCCGTGGCGAGCTTGTGGCGAGCAAACACTGCTCTCTGTCACGCTACAGCTCGCCCTCGCGAGCAGATTACTCGCGCGTGGCGAGTCGTGACAGGCTTCTGTCGGGAAAGGACGATTTTTCACCCCAAAAACCCAATTTTCATCTACCCCAATCCCAAATTTGATAGGGAACTCAACCTATGATAATTCTACAACCTGAACAACAATTACACACGAATTCAATGGATTTTCTACTCTATTAACAACCAATTTCTACCCCAAAACCTAATTCTCAAATTCACAAAACAACAACAACAACTACATGTTAAATTCAATTTTAGAATTATATAACCTAAGATTAGAGAATGATAGTCCCACCCTTACCTTAGATTAGGTGATTACAAGATTCTACAAGCTCTCCCTTCTCTTGGTTCTCCTCTCCTCTTGGTTCTCCTATTTTCTCCCAAAAGCTTTGTCAAACCTAAAACTTGTCTGACTCTTAGTTTTTATATCTCTTAACCTCAACATATTTCTAATTAATTCCAATTCAGCCCCATCAAGTCTAATTATTTCTAATTTCCAACATATCCTATTAAATAATAATATAAAGCCACTTAATAAAATATTAATATACAACAACATGTCACTTATCAATATAAATCATATAACTCATATAAAAGACTCTAAACTCAACCAAAATAATCAAATAAATAAATAGGGCATTACATATAGGGTAGGTGGAACTCACTGAGACATCATGTCTCATCCCAATCCCTTTAAATTTTTCAGGTACTCAAGAGGCACGTAGCAAGGGTAAGGAGAAAGCTACAGATTGATCGAGTCTTTCTTATATTTCAGCTTCTGTATTATGTCACGTCACATATTCGGATTAATACTATGTTGTACTATGTACTCCATAATATTAGATAAGATGTACTCGCTAGTTAGTGCACTATCTAGAACATGTTTTGTATTTATGTTTCCAATTCAATGACTCGTAATAATACATATGTATATGTTTAGGACTTCAATTTCTGTATTGTAATTAATGTATCCAGCACGAAATTTAACGCTTATATTTGCCCCCTCCCCTCCCAATTTTTCAATACTAGCGATTTTGGCCCTTTGTTTACACTTGTTTTTGGTAAACGACGAGTCTGACTTTGTTATTACAAGCAGGACCAACCAGAGATCCTAGGACATAGTGTGTTGTTTCGTCGGGTGAAAAGGCACGAACGGAAGCACTTCCGTCGCGTGGAGACGTCTTTCGACGGGAAGAAACTTAAAGAAAAAGGCAAAAACTAAAGGCAGAAACTTAAAGAAATTGTTCCTATTATAACCTGATTTAAATGATTCTTTTAATTAAATATTTAAATAATAGTATTCAAAATATAATATTGTAAATAGAAAAGTTTAAATGAAGGCTATAATTGCAAGATAAATATCCATCTCAAAATACTGTATCCCTTGTGAGTAGATGATTATAAGTTTTTTATAATATACCATAATCGAATAAATATTAACTTAAATTGTTTTTGTTGTAGTGAAATTCTTTTTATTATAATGAGATTTATTTGATTTTTTTAATCAAATATTTAAGTAATAGTAATCAAAATATAAAATTGTTATAAGAATAGTTTAACTGAAAGATATAATTTTAAAATAAATATCCAACGCATAATAATATATATCTTTATAGGTATAGGTAAACTTTAAATGATAATTACAAAATTCGGGAGACTAGACCAACACTCAAGAAAAAAGAACCAAAGACTTTCAACATCTGCCTCATTAAAAACCTTCTTAAAATAGCCCAATGACATAAAATGCGAGTTTGGTAAAAAAATAAAAGTGTAGAGGAACTAAACAACACAAAGACAAGATAAACAACATAAATCAAAGTCCAAGGAAAATTATTAATATATTGATTTTATGACATACAAATAATTTATAATTTTATAAGTATATTAAAATATAGCAATACATTATTTATCTCGCGAAAGAAATTTAATGCTTAAAGAAGCATAAACCAAAGTGCGAGGGAAATTATTAAAGTAAAGTGGTTATAGTTACACACATTTACAAACATTATTCCTGCACTTTGTAGTTTTAGCGCCACACAATTTTCTTGGACAATGGCCGGTATGTTTGCAACCAATTTTCACTGTCAAGTCAAATAACAATAAAGGAATGTTGTTAAAGGAATATAAAATATTGTGTCTAACATAAACAAAATGAGAAAAGAATGTCAAGATTTACTTACTTCCACTGGTTACCATGAGAAATAGAGAGAGAAACATCATCAAAGCATAAACATAGTTGAAAATTTGAGCCATATTTTTCTTAATGTATATCTTTTTTTGGTTACACTCTGAATGTATATCTAAAATATGAAGTTTTGTTTAAGCATTTTATAAGTAAAATTTAATTCTTTGGTAACATCAATTAAATAATCTTCCCTCAATAAAAATCAATTAAATAGCTTGTTTATCATTTAAGAATTGTAAGAAAGCATTTACTAAATTGAAGTTATTGTTAAATGTCTCTAACGTAGATCAATGTGACATATTTGTCCTTTAACTCACTAAATTGATCAGTTAAACATAATAAAGATCTCAAATAAACCTTTTGATGCTCGTCAAAGATTCTTTTTTTTTAAGGGACAAAATCCCAAAATTAAAGAGAAATAATAGTGATGAACGATAATTTTTCTTAAGCTTTGATAATTATGCATTGAAGAGGTGAGAAAACATTTATTGATAGATTAAAATTACAATATGATGATTTTTTTGGTTTAGAAAATGATACGATCGTAAACTAATACATATCTAATGTGAAAATTACATTATTTGTTTTTTTGTTGATTTCATCCCTCCGATTCCTCAGAGAAAAAGGCCCAAGTCATTGAGAATTTGGTCGGGAGTTAAATAAAGTATGTTTAAGAATTGTTTCCATCAAGAATCGAACCTGGATTGTCCCGAACAATTCATCATAGGGGAGCTATTTAAATATTAGAGTCAAATCACTTGGTTGACAATTGCATTAGTTGATCAAAGTGTTAAATAAGTTTTTTTGTCTGTATAAATATATCATTTTATGTTTTTAACCCCTTTAAACAATGGTCCCTGCAATGTTTTCTGTAAGCAAATTTAGGACTTGCTTGCCTTAATGTCCCAATTTGTGTAATAAGATTAGAAACTTTTTCATTTCAATTGAGAGATGACATTTATATCTTATCTTGAAAAATTCGAATGAAATAAATTAAAATGACTTGCATTTGAAGAAACGTTTACAAAATATTTATAAGTTCATAAATGTAAAACATTTAAATAAATCCTAAATCTAGATGACTGATTGTGAGCAGACATCTACTAACACTTTGAAATAGATTATACACAAAAAATAATGTTAACATGGAATGAGATATTGACTATCAAAATAATCTTATTACTCAAATTGAGATGTTACACTATTACAATAAGATAAAGATACCGTTTGTCCCATTTTTATTTTTTTCCACTTTTCTACAATTTTAAGGAGAAGGTAGGCCAAACACAATATCAATTAAGTAATTACTAAAAAAAATATTTTTTTTTAAAATGCATAAAATTGAATGGAAGGAGCTTTGACCAAAAATTGTTCAAAGGAACTTTAGAACTACTTAACACGGGAAGCTTAAATTCTTCTCCATTCATACACCCTCTTTGATTCACGATGACACCATTTCTTTACTTTTTTAATATTATATTTCAATTTTTTTAATCCATTTAATTTTACATGTTGTGCATCTTTACTCCATTTAATTTATTCATGTTGGACACCTTTACAGTACCTCCAAGCCTCCTAGGTGACGTCTAAAATATATAAGGCATACAAGTGTCTAATTTTACCTCCACTTAATTCCCACCAAGTCCATAAACCCTCTACACACACACATTAGTGTTTAAACGGATACTTTATGTCCGTCTGTTTGCTCTTTTTATTACGCTAATGTGTATAAATTACGAACAATAATTTTTCAGAAATTTTGATTTTAATTAAAATTACAAGTATAGATCCCACAAAATTTATACGTATATATATTCTAACCTCAATAAAAATCAATTAAATAATTTTTTTATCATTTAAGAATTGTGAGAAAGCATTTACTAAATTGAAGTTATTGGTAAATGTCTCTAATGTATATCAATGTGGCATATTTGTCCTTTAGCTCACTAAATTGATCAGTTAAACATAATAAAGATCTCAAATAAACCTTTTGATTCACGTCAAAGATTCTTTGTTTTTTTAAGGGACAAAATCCCAAAATTAAAGAGAAATAATAGTGATCAACGATAATTGTTTTTAAGCTTTGATAATTATGCATTGAAGAGGTGAGAAAACATTTATTTATAGATTAAAATTACAATATGATGATTTTTTTGGTTTAGAAAATGATACGATCGTAAATTAACACATATCTAATGTGAAATTTACATGATTTGTTTTGTTGTTGATGTTAACCCTTTGATTCCTCAGAGAAAAAAGCCCAAGTCATTGAGAATTTGGTCGGGTGTTAAATAAAGTATGTCTAAGAATTGTTTCCATCAAGAATAGAACCTGGATTGTCCAGAACAATTCATCATAGGGGAGCTATTTAACCATTAAAGTCAAATCACTTGGTTGACAATTGCATGAGTTGATCAAAGTGTTAAATAAGTTTTTGGTCTATATAAATATATCATTTTATGTTTTTAACCCCTTTAAACAATGGTCCCTGCAATGTTTTCTGTAAGCAAATTTAGGCCTTGCTTGCCTTAATGTCCCAATTTGTGCAAAAAGATAAAGATATTGACTATCAAAATAATCTTATTACTCAAATTGAGATGTTACACTATTACAATAAGATAAAGATACCGTTTGTCCCGTTTTTATTTTTTTCCACTTCTCTACAATTTTAAGGAGAAGGTAGGCCAAACACAATATCAATTAAGTAATTACTAAAAAAAAATACTTTTTTTTTAAATGCATAAAATTGAATGGAAGGAGCTTTGACCAAAAGTTGTTCAAAGGAACTTTAGAACTACTTAACACGGCACGCTTAAATTCTTCTCTATTCATACACCCTCTTCGATTCACGATGACACCATTTCTTTTCTTTTTTAATATTATATTTCAATTTTTTTAATCCATTTAATTTTATTCATGTTGTACATCTTTACTCCATTTAATTTATTCATGTTGGACACCTTTACAGTACCTCCAAGCCTCCTAGGTGACGTCTAAAATATATAAGGCATACAAGTGTCTAATTTT
>Ga0315914_1009931_pt1 | contig 12033 bp, 9 predicted proteins | sample MpolenodulesMG_FD_203920 | JGI IMG/M metagenome (GOLD analysis project Ga0315914, IMG submission 203920) | Medicago polymorpha root nodule microbial communities from Los Angeles, California, United States - elongated nodules | ecosystem: Host-associated > Plants > Roots > Nodule | place: USA... | reverse complement strand
TTTTTAACCTTTAGAGTATCCATTAAGATTAGTTTTGAATTTTTTTAGTTATGATCATGATTTGTCAAAAAAAGGTTATTATTTTGAAGGAAAGTCTGTATCATTTGTATATTGATTCACATGTAGGGCACCTTTGTTGAGGGAATAAAGGAAGAGGTTGTACTCTCCCCTGCTCATGCACTCTCTCTTATTGCAGCCGGAGAAGGTAAAAGTTCCAGCTAGGTTTGTTTTCTCGAGGATTGATTTAATTTTCTGGTCTAGTGTACCATCAGAATGTGGGATACTGTAATTAAGTAATGATGTTTATGTATTTTAAAATTGGGTGTTACTATGAAAAGTGACGCCACATTAGGTTTATGCATTTAAATAACAGGTATATTTTTTGGCAACTTTTAATATGGTATTGTCAAAAAGCAGCTGCATATATAATATTTTTTGGCTGTTATTAAAAAAACTTTTTCTGGGTTCTACAGGCCCAGACTTTCTGTTCTTTGTGCGTCCCTTTTGTTATTCTTGACAAAAATTTTAATTTGACAACAGAGCACAGACACGTTGGGTCCACAAACCTCAACTTACTCAGCAGCAGGAGCCATACAATATTTACCCTGGTGGGTCTATACTATCTTAAAGGACAGATCAATTTGTTTCAATCAATTGTTATTGTATTATGTACTAAATTTATCATACAATATATGTGTGTGTGTGTGTGTGTGTGATACAATCGTAATAAACCATATGAAAGTTTTCTCCCATGGTCTATAGATAGACTAGCAAACCAATCAGCATAATAATTAACCCTATTCTAACACTCAAGTTAATCCAAAAGTAGAATAAAAACCCCAAATTAATAATAAAAAAATGGTTCAAATATCTTTTTCATCCCTGTAATTTACCACTTTTTTGCTTTTGGTACTTGGTTTTAGTCTCTGGAATATGTTGACCATATTGATTTTAATCCTTATATAGTCCGTATTTGAGGGACTAAAATCAATATGGTCTGCATATTATGGAGACCAACTCCGACATAAACAAATATTATAGAGACTAAAACAAAACAAGAAGGGTAAACAATGTATATTTGTAAAGACTAAAAACAAACCAAATTCTATAGACTAAAAACAAAAAGTGATATATTTCTAGGGACGAAACAGTTATTTAAGCCTAAAATAATCTCAAGTTGTAAAATAACCCTAAATAAAATAATGAAATAGGTATTCCCCCAAACGCTAGCTCAAGGGGTGATGATTGCCGACAAGACTAGACATCTAGAGTGTGGACAAATACAGGCGGCTTAATAAAAAATCTTACATAGGTTTTGATACCATCTTAAAATTTGGGCTAGTCATCCCTAAAAACTAGCTTGAGTGGGAGGATTGTCCAAACCTTATAAGTACTACTTTGTTCATGTCTCTAGTTGATATGAGATCTTAACAATAACGATCTCCAACTTTTAATCAGTTCACGAACGAGAAAATGGAACATCAAGATGTAACCTATTTCTTTTATACATATATATGTCATTCCTTTTATTCTTGTTAATTTTATGCTATTTTATAACAGACCGTAGAAAGCAGTCCATGTGGTGAATATATTGAAGGAGAAGCGGTAACACTGTCACAATTGGTAATTATTTTAAACTTAATGGTTAAAGTTGCTTTGTACACGTGATCTCTACTTACAAACTTCAACATGGGTTATGATTTCAAGTTATTTTGTTAATATCTTTTATATACATGCAGAATCTCATTGATCTAGCAGGTTCAGAAAGTTCAAAAGCTGAAACAATTGGCATGAGAAGGAGAGAAGGATCTTATATCAACAAAAGTCTTTTAACTCTTGGAACTGTGAGGTCTCAAACCTTTCTTCTGAGTATAATTTAGAGACGTGATATATTATGTACGAAGTGCAAACTCTGACACGGACACTTGACACGACACAAACATGGACACTTCAACACTGCTAATTTAATTAATTAATTATATATATAATATAATTAATATGATCTTCTTTTATAAAATATCTAAACTGGGAATTACAATGTATTTGCATCTAAATTGAGCAATTTGTTTCAATACTAAAAAAGTTCTAAAACAAGATATGATAGTCTTTCACCTTCATTCATCTATCTACTACCTAAAAGTTAAAAATGTTGTAATCAAATTTAATGCCTCTAACCCCCCTCATTTATCATCATTGCTTCAAAGTATGTTTGGCCCTCATAGATGTGTTTGAAAAGTTTCAACTGAGTGTTTATGGTGTGTTGAAGCAAAGAAAATAAGTTTTTTTTGGACACCTCTCCAACACGTGTCGTATGAGTGTCGTACAAGTGTCGGACACTGGTCACGCCTAACCCTAGAGGTGTCCTTCCTTCAGAAGGTCCCAAACTGCTTAGAATTTTGGTACTGTTGGTCCTTGATGTGATATTAGTGCTTTTGTGACATGATGATTTAGAATTTCATCTTTTCCGCTCCATTTTTTGTGGCAAGAGCTAGAAAGTTGAATTTTAGCACATGATAGGTGGTATCCACCCTTCAAGTCCGAAGGACTCTTGCATAAGAGGGTATTATGATTTATAAAATCATCCATGTGTCTTAACTTAAAATCTTAAGCTTTTGTAATAATTGTTTGTTGACAAGTAGGGCTACCAAGTGGATTGATTGTATGTTGGACACTAACAAATGGGTCAAAAGAAATCACTATTTATATTTGTTTAAGACTTTAGAGTACTCATTTATGCTGTTGTATTCACTGGTCCATGTGCTTTCATACCTGAGAATCCGAGATTAAGTGTAATTATCTTTGTTTCACAGGTTATTTCAAAATTGACCGAAGCTAAAGCTAGTCACATTCCATATAGGGACTCCAAATTGACTAGAGTGCTTCAGTCTTCTCTCAGTGGTCATGGACGTGTATCTGTAAGTCTTTCATGTGTTGATATTTGTCTTCGCATATTACTTTGTTAAAAATAAATTTCATAATACACATCTTTGTGGTAGTAATGCTATATAAATAAGCAATTATGATAGTTTATTGTTATTTAAATGCAGCTCATTTGTACAGTAACCCCTTCATCAAGTAGCAGTGAAGAGACACATAATACATTGAAGTTTGCTCACCGGGCAAAGCATATTGAAATTCAGGCAGCACAAAACAAAGTAAGTTAAAATTAAAATTAGTTTTGGTTAAATCCGAATTTTTCCTACAAAATAAAAAGAGTACAACTGGCACAAAGTACAAAGTCCATGATTCAACTACTAATCTTCTTCTTCATAATATCATCCCACGACTACATAAGATACAATTTTCTGAGCAACAAACAAGTACCTCAGTTCTTGTAAATAGTAAAACTAGGATTTTGATAGTGTCACTCCACTGTTCAGATTATATACATAAAACGTACATGCCGCATACATTAACATAGTCATTGTACACTAATTACATGCACAATATATTAAATATCTTGCAATAGTTTGATATTTTATTAGAGTATTGTAGTATATCGCCTAGGACCATTTTCTATTCTTAGAGTATCTTAGATCATCTCCTATAGTTATTTTCTATATTACCTGTTATAATCATGATTTGTTTCCTTGTTTTCTTTTATATTTAAGAGTAGGAGTCTTGTATTTCCTCACTTCCGCAGTGTTTTAGTCTTCTGTATCAAGTTAATATCACGCTAGTATCCAATTATTATCAATAGCATTCAAAGTTTTCATTATTTGTCTCCTCCTTTTATCTAAAACCCATATTTTTCGATATGGTATCAGAATCTGGATCGGTCCTTTGGAACCTATCCTGTCCCTATTCCGCTGCTGAGTTCCCTAAAGTTTTGGGCTCATAGCCTCTCCTCTTGTCCATGTTTGTTTCTTTTGTGACTCTGAGATACGACTTGATGTTGTTACAACCACACTGCCTCTTCTTTGGTGTTTGTCATGCAATTGTGTTAGCGGCCAACACTCGGTGGGATTTAGTCCCACATCGGATAGATAGGAATCTTGAGAAGAGTTTATAAAGAGGAGGCACTCCTCACCGTACAAGCCGGTTTTGTAAGGATGAGTTAGGCCTCGATATTCGTCGCATGGCATCAGAGCTCCCGATCTTGGGGGGCCTTGCTTCCGCATAAACCCTAGCCGCCGTCTTTGTAGTTACTTTTTTCTTTTTTCGCCTTAATTGCGATTTATTGAGTTTCTGCCTTCATTGCGGGCTCTTTGAGATCCTGAAAACATTGTTCATCAGGAATCACTGTTCACCGTGGTGCTGTTCATGGCAGAAGACACTGTTCACCGCGGTACTGTTCACTCTGTTTCTAGAGCATTTCTTCCTGTACATATTTTAGCATGCTTGAAAATCTAGGATAACTGATGTTTTTCTTGTTTAGTACCCCTTTTCTTATAGAAGATTCCATCCCTTCTGTTCCCTTTCTAATTGTTTTTAATATATACTAAATCTGCAGATAATTGATGAGAAGTCACTTATCAAGAAATACCAACAAGAGATTCAATGCTTAAAGGAAGAATTGGAACAATTAAAGAGGGGCATTGTCACAGTTCAGCCAAAAGACATTGGGGATGATGACATTGTGCTCCTAAAACAGAAGGTAGAATTCAAATATAAATACTTTTATTATGTGTTCAAAAAGTGTTTTTTGAATGAATGTGTCCAAAAAGTTGATCATAAATTGGAATCCACTTTATGCCCTCCGGAAAACGGAGTACTGAAGTGTACTAATATTTTTTATTTACAAGTTGAGCATTAATTGAACATTTGCTAACTCAGCAAAAAAATTGCAGAGCAGGACATATCTGTAAATTTTATTTGTATATAATTTTTGTTATTCACTTTGTAGCCTTTACTACTGTCTATGACCATTGACATAGTCTATTTTTATCTTATAAAAAAAAATTTGTACTTTTGAAAATGGTAATACAGTTATCTCTTTTTTGGTGGTGGAATGAGCCCACATATATATCAAAGGCACACAGTTAATTGCTTTCTTTTGTAAGAAAAAAATATCATGAAGGGCAAACAGTTAATTACTTTCTTTTATTTAGAATTGTGAAGTAAATTTACTGGTTATTGAGTTTATTTGTATTCTATAAAATTAGCATTCTGATTTGAATGGTTTTCAATTGTAACTGTGTAAAGTTAGAAGATGGTCAAGTGAAGTTACAATCCAGATTGGAACAAGAAGAAGACGCTAAAGCTGCTTTGTTAGGAAGAATTCAACGGTTGACTAAGTTGATTTTGGTCTCCACAAAAGCATCACATTCAACGAGATTTCCTAATAGGCCTGGTCCCCGTAGAAGACATTCATTTGGAGAAGAAGAGGTGTTTCTCATTTTACTTTCTACTCCCCACCCACCCCCAAATACCGGGAACTTATATTTCTTTTAGTTTTACATACTTTTTTCTCTCTGTCCCTATATTTTTCCTTTTAAATTTTTGTTTGCAGCTGGCATATCTTCCATACAAAAGGCGGGATTTAATCTTAGAAGAGGAAAATATTGACTTGTATGTTAATCTGGAGGGAAATGCTGCAACAGCTGATGATTCTCCAAAAGAGGAGAAGAAGACAAAGAAACATGGGCTTCTAAATTGGTTGAAATCACGTGTAAGTTGTCCATTGCTGTTTGCTATTTCTAATGACTTGATCATCTTATCTGTTGTCCGCTTCTCCCATTCTTTACCACCCTACATGTTTTTGGTAATTAAGAACCTAAAATACTCTTTTAGATCATTGTATTAAAAATAATGTAACAGCTTGGTTCAGCACGTATTATTCCATATTTCCTATTAAAATTTCTGAAAATTGAATGCATTTTGCTTCTTTATTAGGAATTATTTCGATTATGTTATTGGAAATACTTGACATTGATGAGTTTCAATGATCATTCAAAACATAATTGACAGTATTTAACTGCATGAAATTTCAAGCTTTCTATGGGACATGCATTTGTCACTGGATTATTCTTTTTTGTAAGTTTATAATAATCTTTTAGTTTAGCTTAAGTAACATTTATTTTGATGCACTGTGTGCATGGTTGGGTACCTTGTTGACCATCTTACATAACCCTATTAATAATTTCATTATAGTTACTCATAAGTTGAATTTCTATTTCTTTAAGTTTGTGTGTTCACTATTTTTATCAGAAACGGGAAAGTGCCTTGACAGGCACCAGTGATAAATCCAGTGGAGCAAAATCTACCAGCACACCGTCTACACCTCAAGCAGACAATGGTAATCATGTGGAGTCCAGACTTTCCCATTCTCTAGCCGCAGAAAGCTCTCCATCTGCTGATCATATATCCGACGCAAGAGACGATAAAGATATTCACGAGGATAGTTTATTGGGACAAGAGACACCTTTGGTATTTAATGAACTTCTGTTTTTTCTTTTCTTATTGCTGCTTTGGGGAAAAATTCAAAGTTAACATTTGTAAAATGCCGTATTCACTTCAGTATTAAACAGGGCAAAAAACAGATTCTAGCATATGTTTTGACCAAAACTGGTGACGTGATTATTGTCTCAACCTAAAAGTCACTTGAATTCTTTCCAAAATACCACAAACAACCTCAATTATGCTAGTAATTCATGCGCTATTTAGCATACAGTGTTGTCCTCTAGTGTAGTTCAGTGCATAAATGTCCCTTTCTTTCCATAGGAGTTTCTCAGTGTCCAAGATTATGTATTTGGTATGTGTCAAATTATTACTTTTTTTTTTTAATCAAATATTACTATTCCAAAAGAGTTGGTGCATGTTATCTTCAGTTTGAGAAATATGTATCGATTTTTTTTTTTTACGATGTATCAAATCTTTGTTAATTGTGTGAAGATATAACTTTTTTAATCTGAAAAGAGAGAAATATAATGGATATGTGGACTGTATATTATGCAACATCTATATTTTTACCTTACTAGATGTCACTTTTGTTTTCTCGGTTTCTAGACAAGCATCAAATCCGTTGATCAAATTGACCTTCTGAGGGAGCAGCACAAGATTTTATCCGGAGAAGTGGCACTTCATTCAAGTTCATTAAAGAGGCTGTCTGAGGAAACAAGAACAAATCCTCAAAATAGTCAGATTCATGTTGGTTACTATCTCTTTTTTGTCTGTATAGACTTGCTTTTTTCTTTTATTTTAATTATCATTGTATCTGTTCTGCTGCCTGAAAGTTTTACTTTTGAACTAATAAAGGTGGAGATGAAAAGGTTGAAGGATGAAATTAAGGAAAAGAGTGAACAAATAGATTTGCTGGAAAAGCAAATGTCTAATTATTTCATAGCTTCAGAGCAGACAGATCAATCAGGAGTGTCACAGGTATGCTGACATCATTGTTTCTTTGTTTCACTTGCTTGCAGACTTAATACTGGTTGTTTTGTACTTCAGGCTGTTGCTGAGCTGATGGAACAATTAAATGATAAATCCTTTGAACTTGAGGTAACAGTTATTTACCCTGTGCTAATGTTTTTTAACATATAATTGCATTAGACAGGAAGTCCAGATGGAATTCAATTGAAAAGTAGAATTCAGCAGTCTTCTTATTTTACAAATGGGAAGCCACGTCCAATTTATTAGATTTAAAAAAAAAATTATATTTCTCTCTTTTCATGATATGATTGACAAAATCAGAGCAAAGATAGTTTGTGATTATGTCAATAATTTGACATAATTGGTTTTTTAAAAGCTATGCTTCTAATCATGCAAGATAGAAATGCTGTTGTATTGTTAGGTATCCTAGCTGTTTTAACTTTTAACTGCTAAAGTTACTAGCGCATGAACATGTGGCCTTGCTACGGACCGTTCTCTGATGAGCCCAATATAACTAATGCACAATATTCTGCTAATTCAGGTCAAAGCAGCAGACAACCGTATAATTCAAGAACAGCTTAATCAGAAGGTGAAAATTTAGCTTAGTTTTTTTATGAGATATCCTATTATTTTTTATCATGTTCTAGCTAAGTGTGAAATATTATCAGATTTGTGAATGCGAAAGCCTGCAAGAAACAGTTGCTTCTTTGAAACAGCAACTTACAGATGCAATAGAGTTGAGGAATTTCAGCCCTGTAGTCAATCATTCACAACATTTCCCTGGAGCCAAGGACTATCATGGTGAACTTTACCTTGACAAAGGAAACATGGACAGTACCAATGAAGGGAATCTCATGCAAGCACAGGTATATTTTTTCACCTTGTGGCCATCTTCATTGGGTGCTCTTTAAGTTCTTAGCCTTCGTTTCATCTCTAGAAGAGTGGCTGTGATTACTCATTAATTTTCCAGCAACTCCCCATAAGAATGATTACAATGCCCTTATGATGCAACAATCATTGCAAACTACTTGTAATGATAACTTCATTATTACGGTGCAAGTGCTAGGAACACTCGTTTTCCATCACTCACTTTATGATGAGATGAAACTTATGTGGGTCCCTCCCACCACTTTGAAAATGAGTCTCACTAAATAGGTAATAGAACCCATCATTTAGTGGGACTGGCATAAATTCATCCACATAGAGTTAGTGTTAAAGGGAGAATACTAGAAAGACTGTTACTCCTCTATGGTGCAAAGATTTATTTCAAGCGGGAGCACTTATTATGAGAGGTCCAAGGAGTAAAATATTAATTACTGGTCTACCATGGATTATCTAGATTAGAAATTACTTCATATAATCAACATAATGTTCTAATCCTATTACATGTGGATGATGAACAGGCACATTTCTACATATATAAATCTCAGTCTGTCTACACTCCTGCATAATATTTGTATAAGATTGAATAATATTTGTCTAACCCCCCTTCATCTATTCTCTTGTTTATTTCCCTGCTTAAAAATAATTGTCTAAACTCTATTTTTCTCCCAAGTGCTTTTAGTTTGTTAAGGAAACTTTTTAAATTTTGATTAGTGATAAAGTGGCAAATTTTACAGATGAAAAGTGATGACGAGAAATGTCTAATTACTGATGTTTCTACTTGCATTCTATTCGAAATAAATATAATCGCCTCAAGTGTTTAGTATATAGCTAAATAAATTATCATTCCCACTGATCTAGTGCTCGTTTTAATTAGGCAAGTGAGATAGAAGAGCTGAAGCAGAAGGTGGAAGAACTAACAGCATCGAAAGACCAGCTTGAAGTTAGGAATCAGAAATTAGCAGAAGAGAGTTCATATGCTAAAGGGCTAGCTTCAGCTGCTGCTGTTGAGCTTAAGGCACTGTCAGAAGAAGTTGCCAAACTCATGAACCATAATGAGAGATTATCTGCTGAGCTAGCTGCATCCAAGAACTCACCTATCCCACGTAGAACTAGTGGAACAGCTCAAAATGGGAGAAGAGAAAGTCAAGTTAGACTTAGACGAAATGATCAGGGTGTTTCAAACTCTGATGTCAAGAGAGAACTAGCCTTGAGTAAAGACCGGGAACTTTCATATGAAGCTGCTCTTTTAGAGAAAGATCAGAAAGAGGTCGAGCTTCAAAGAAAGATTGAGGAGTCAAAACAAAGAGAAGCATACCTGGAAAACGAACTTGCCAACATGTGGGTTCTTGTGGCAAAGCTAAAAAAGTCACAAGGAGCAGAAAACGATGTTTCAGCGTCGACTAAAGAGAGTTTGCAATTTGATGGTTTTGATATTTGATGTGATTTTGTATAGTGGCTTTTTAATCTGATCAATCATTACAATTTGTTTAAAGTAGGAGTGGCTTGAGGGAAAGCTTTGTAAAGACTGTTAGCAGGAAAGTTTGTTTTTCTCTTCCCCTCTATCACCATCCTTTTTGGTCCATAGCTAGGGCTTCTCATTTGTACATCCAAAGAACTCACTTTCCGCTTCCTTTTCCCCAGCCTTCTTTATTTTCTTAGTTCCTCCGAATGGTGTGCTAATTTGGTCCCTTTTATGAGCATAGTTAATTTGGTTTGTATCTCTGAGGACTATCTTTAAATCATAGAAAGGTAGGCATCAAATCAAATGTGCGTTAAGACAGTAGTTCCGTTTGCCCATAACTTCTATCTTTCCTTCCGTTTGCATCAATACGGACACGTCCGCTTTAAACGACCCCTTTAAAATATTTTTTAAATCAATTAGTTTGAATGAACTACAACATGATAATTAATCATGATGGTCTTTTTTTTTAATGAACTACAATATGTTAATTAATCATGATGATTATTTTTTTTAAAGGTGTTACATGTAAGTAAATTTTGACATAACCCAAGATAGTAAGTAATTTTTGAGTGTTTGCAAGTTGTACATGTTCATGATTTTTCTTCTTCTTCTTCTAGTTATCCCAAATAATGGTTTAGGTCAGCCTATATCACTAGTAGATTATCGTAGTATCATCTCATGATTCCATTATTTTTTATTGATGAGATTTGTCATGTTTGTTGCAAGACGTGCGTGTTTCTAGGGAGCATGCAACTCATTGTAGAGAAATTTTAGGCTTCAAATACAAGCATGGTTTTGTTAGAGTGTCTTTTTTGATCTATTTAGACAGCGAGGTTATTTATGAAGAAAGATGCACCTGAGAACTTTATGATCAACTCGCAAGAGGACATATCGACACTTAGGGCAACAACCGTTGTTGTATACATGTGAGTATGAAGGAAACATGTATGTGCGGATTTAATTGAGCTTTCCTCACTTGTGAGATTGAGGATCCAGACTTTAATTGTGGAATAGACAATCCTCAAACTTTTGTGCCTTGAAATGGGAGAATCATCCCCTCACCCAAAGTTTTTTCGAAAAAAATTAACTATAAAAAGACTATATATCAATTAGTCGACGGTAAATTCGTGAATATTTCCATTTTGAACTACATTATAGTAAATTCTTAAAAGCACTTTTGACCCCCTAAGTTTTCAAAACTTGCGATTTTAGCCCTCCCTATTTTGAAAGTAGCATCATTGACCCCTCACATTTCACCCCCTTTGCAAAATCATGACCCCCTTAATTTTGACCTGATCAAAACTGATGTGGCGCGTTTTTATTAAAAAAATTGCCACCTATGATTTTTGTTATCCACTTGGATTTAAAAATAGTTAACTTTATTTAAAAATTACAAAAAATAAAATAAATGAAAAACAGATTGAAAAAAGAAAAATTTATCAATCTTCTACATCATAAACCAAATCCTCAAAGTCTTCAACATCCAAACCCACAAAAATCATTAATCTTGAAAATCATCAACACCTGAATCACTGTATTTTTTTCTTTAATGGTTGAAACTTGAAACCGAAATGGAGTAGATTTAGAACAAAAAAAAAATTTCTTTTATTTTAATTTGTGTTTTGTAATTTTTAAATAATGTTAACTATTTTTAAATCCAAGTGGATAACAAAAATCATAGGTGGAAAATTTTATTTAATAAAAACGCGCCACATAAGCTTTCACTAGGTCAAAATTAAGGGGGTAAAACTTGGGGGGCCAATAATGCTATTTTCAAAATAGGGGGACCAAAATCGCAAGTTTTGCAAATTTGGGGGCCAAAAGTGCATTTAAGCTTATTATTTTACAATCTCATATTATAAATATGAGAAACCTTAAATTGAATGTGTTATCGCACATGTTAAGAAATCAAATATAAACATTTTTCTTGGTAGACTTTGGCCTCTTGTTTCTAGGTGGCTTGGATTCCCAACGGCATCACGTGAAAACTTATTAGATCACCTATTTCAGTTTGGAAGGTTAAAGGGGTTTTCGAAAAATGTTTGTTTCTCCCTTAATATTATTTGGCTTTCTGTGGTTTGGAAGAAAGAGCGCAATAGACACATTTTTCAGCACAGCGAGGAGCATCTGCAGGCGTTAGCTGAAAGGGTTGAGCTTCATTATTTTTAACTTATGTGGCGTGACATATAGGCTTGACTAAGTCAAAATAGGTGTTTTGCAAAAGGGGGTAAACATGGAGGGGGTCCTTGGCCATTTTGTTTAATAGCGGACCAAAATCGCTACACATTGAAACTTAGATAACTTATGTGGCGTGACATATAGGCTTGACTAAGTCAAAATAGGTGTTTTGCAAAAGGGGGTAAACATGGAGGGGG
>Ga0315914_1009929_pt1 | contig 12033 bp, 6 predicted proteins | sample MpolenodulesMG_FD_203920 | JGI IMG/M metagenome (GOLD analysis project Ga0315914, IMG submission 203920) | Medicago polymorpha root nodule microbial communities from Los Angeles, California, United States - elongated nodules | ecosystem: Host-associated > Plants > Roots > Nodule | place: USA... | reverse complement strand
TATTATTTATTCCGAAGAGAATGAATTATCGAAGGGACTATGCTCTTAAGACCATTCTTATTTCCGAAAGGATAATAAACCGAATAGGGACTATGGTCTTAGGAACACTCTAAATTTCGAAGGGACATAAAGAAGTAGAAAAAGGAGAAGGACTTGTCAACACAAGTCGAAGGAGGGGGAAGAAAGGAAAAGCACAAGAAACATCAACTGTGACTTTCGGTGTGTGGAATGCACTGTGTGAGCTCTCTATTTATAGAGAAAGTTCACAACTAATAAGTGAGAAACTTTGAGAGCAAGTAATTCTCATATTAGATCTAGTACAAAAATATCTTAAATTGAGTCTCAAAATATATCATATTGAGTACAAAAATATATTATTTAGTACAGAAATATATTATTGAGTATCAAAATATATTTCAGATCATGTACTAAAATATATTAGATTGCCTACCAAAATATTTCATATTGCGTTCCAAAATATTCTAGATTGCGTTTCAAAATATTTTTAGCAAAACTTGGGGACTTAGAAAACACTTTCTAATAATGATTAAATTAATTATTTAATTTATCATTTCCAAATAATAAAATATATATCAATATATATTTTTTCTCTAGTGCTTACTTCGTTCACTTAATTATGTACCCCTATTAGAGGTACACCCCCACTATATAAACACTACTAATGTGTGTGTTCAATCCGATGTGGAACTTCCATTTTTTTCAATTCACACAACACTAGTTCTACCCAACATGGGAATTTGTGTTTAGTTTTTTAACTCAATTTTCACACATCTTCCAACAATCCCCCACTTGAATTTAAAAAGTGGTTTCAGAAATAACGTCAAAGACGGATCCATAAGATTTGCTAGTAAACAAAGGTGTCGCCTACAACTTGAACCTTTGCATAGCAGATAATATTTCGATTTAACAAGAGTTGCTTACAACATTGAACTCTATCTCAGACATAGAATCCGCACACAAATATTTTCTAAGGTGTATTCTAACAGCCCGTGTGTTTATGTCCCTGCACGTCTATCCCAGTTTTAACGAACGTTCTATGTATTCTGCCCCGAATTCCATAGGAACCGCCTTAGTTTCACATTCGTATAGGTGAATCTATCAAGAGTACTCCTGTAGCTATGTACTCCACTCCACATAGAGTATAGATCTCATTAAGAGTCTCTATTATCTCATCCTTTTGTCACTGCAGGAATCATGCTTTCTTACTTTTCTCATAGCATGTTCTATCACTCATGACTTGTTATTACCCATTGAACCTATTTCTTGGGATCTCCATTCAGTTAGTCGGTTTACCATCACTTGTGACCTTTGGGCATTAGTGCCATCCTATTGGATGTGTTTAGGACTTTCTTTCTAGTAATTCCTTTCGTCAAAGGATTGACTATTCTTTATCAGTACGTACATGATATACTTTAACTGTTCATTTTGAGAGTAGCTAGCTTTCTAATCATTTATGTGTTCGTGCCTTAATAATCGTCTCTTGCCATTGTAGTAACGATTCTCAACGTTTGTAATATGCTGCAGCAATGAATTAACACTTCCGGAAACAGTTTCACCCACTAAGGGTTCTCAACTAGCAAGCATCTTATCAACTTGCTTCTTCATTGGTTTTCTCTAGTGTTCTCATCTCAGATTCATTCCATAGTTGACTGAGTCAATATCATTTGTTTCAACAAATAACTCCTCCAGTGATGCTCAATATGCAGTCATTGGTCGCTTTAAGACTCATCTGAAGGATGTTCAATTTTCTATCTTGTACCATTCATAATAATATGATACTTATCATTTGTATCTTGTACCATTCAAGTACAATAGGATACTTCTCATAATGTAATTCTAGAGTCATAATCTTCTTAAGGCACTTCATGACTCTTTCAATAGCATGACAACGCTTCTCATTCGTCTACTAGTAAACTTGAACAAAAGTCTCACGACGTGGCCAACATCGAGTCTAATACATTTAATGGCATATCTAAAGACTGTCTATGATGCTCGCATATTCTATTTGTCTAACACCATCTCAAGTGTTCTTGAAAAGTTTTACACTTGAATCATAAGGCGTGCTTGCAAGTTTACAGTCAAATAATTCCATTTCCTTAAGATATTTTCAACTTTGTGAGATTCATCAGAAAAGTTCTCTTTTCTGATCTAGTAATCTTGAAACCAAGAATTACTTCAACTTTGTCAAGGTCTTTCTTATCAATGTTATTGAGAAACAATGATTTCACATAATTCATAACATGAATCTTTAAACCAAATATGAGCAGTTGTCTTCATAGAGACATATGATAGTGCAAATATTATTTCCATATTTTTTGTAAATACATTTGTCACTTTCATTCACTTTATACTCATTCGATAGCATTAGAATGTCAAATTTTTCATGTCATTCCTTAGGAGTTTATTTTAGACCTCACAAAGAATTATCTAACTTACATACTTTGTTTCCTTGTTCATGAATCACAAAACTTTCGAGTTGTTCCATATTCTTCTAGTTCACCATTTAAAAAGAAAACTTTCACATCCATTTGGAATACTATCGAGTTATGAACAGCGGCTAAAGAGACTAGTACTCTTATGGATATGATTCTAATGACTGGTGAATGAGTATCGAAGAAGTCTATATTTTTCTCTTTGTCTAAAACCTTTGACTACAAGGAGAACCTTGTATTCATCAACCGTACCATCATGTTTTAGTTCTTTTTTTCCTAAAATCCAAATATAACCGATTAGTTTGCAACCATGAGGCAAGTCAACAAAGTGTCATGTTTTGTTAGACTCTAGAGAATTCATTTCATCGTATATTGCTTCTTGCCAAAATTCAACATCAAATGAGGATATATCTTATTTAAGGCTTAATAGATCTTCTTCCAATGTATAAACCATAAGGTTCATACTCTTCAACAATTCTTGCTTTCTTACCTCTTTGAGGTTCTATAACATCTCGTATGATGTTTTCATAACTATTTCTGATTACTAGAATGTGATCAGATATAATCCCCCACTAGTTCTTAATATACAAGGGGAATTTTGTTTACCCCCACTAGTGCCCCCAATATTCTTTAATTTAGAGGAGTACTTACTTCATAGAAATCAACATCATTTGACTTTATGATCACTTTAGCATTTAAGTCATAAAACCTATAAGCTTCCCTAATTATAGCATACCCAATGAATACACATTCATAGGCTCTACTAGTGAGTTTAACTCTCTTGGGTTCGAAATCCGAATTTATGTCAGACAATCCCAAGTTCAAAAATAAGACAAGTTGGATTATCTTTTCTTCAAAATTTCTTAATTAGAATTTTTGTTCATAGACTTGGGTACCCTCCTTTCCAACATAAATTTCAATTTTCATTAAAGAAATTGAACATATCAAGCATACAAATTTTATTTTTCAAAATTCACAGTCATCAATAAATATGATAAAATACCATTTTATCATTTCTAGGTTATGTGTCATCAAGTTCGCACATATCATAATATATTAAGTTTAGAGATTCAAATTCTCTAAACACTGATTTGTATGAACTTTTGGTTCATTTATCTTGACTGCAAAAAATAAAATTGTCTAATCATATAACTTGGGAATTAAGTCCAAGTTACCCAAGTTTAAAATTAAACGTTTGTTCACAGAATAAGTTTTGATATGTCAAATATTAAAATCACACAACTTATAAAATATAAGGAGAATTTAATTTTGAACATACCATCAAAGACACAGTCTTTTCCCACAAGAATGAATGGTACACAAGTCTCTCTTTAAGTCTGATTCAACTCAGTCTTATTTAGTAGAAATCTGAAATTCAGATTCTTTCTTACTTCATATCTCCAATGCCAACAACTTTAATGATGTTATAATATTATAACAACACTTTCTTATTTTCAGCAGTAGCATATGTTTTGAACATAACATAATCATAACAAATATGGCGCGATGCACTAATGTTTATCCATCATTCACTTAATTCACCAACTAGAATGATTTAACTAGTCATATTAGTGAATTTCTCTTTAGTCATGTTAGGCTACAAAGCAGTCTTGACATGTTCATATAATTGCGGGACATATGACATGGTTTCTCACAATTGTATTAAAAATAAATTGTGAACCAATGTCAATTCTTGATGGTGGCTGCTGATTTTCACTTAGGACCTTTTTGGGGTTCCTATTCCCTTGACTATTAGAGTTACTTATTGACAGTGCGGTTCTGATTTTTAAAAATAAATTTTAAACAGATTCAAAGTAGCATATGTGAATTGCGTTAGTGTTGTTGTTATAACAACAAACACTTCATTATTTCAGTCGAAAAGATGTATTTCTATAGCTTGATTTATCCTTGTATTTAGGGACAACGAAACCTCAATATGTAATTTCTTCGGTAGACATAGCAGTCGAAACGTCTTAAAATTGTTGTTTTTTGGATTCCCAAACTGTTGTATTTTGATTTTCCAAACTCTATTTTCTACCGAAGTTGTTACTTGGTTATGATGAGATAGAAATTGAGCATTTATTTACAAATTGAGATAGAAATTGAGCATTTATTTACAATATGCAAAGAACACATGCTTGGTTCCACTTGCTTTGTTTTGATTTTAAGTTTGTTTATACAATAGGAATAGAACTCTGTTTTATTTTTTTCTAAGTCAATTAAGTTTGAGATATTAGTATGACGTTTTTTTTTATTATAATCTCTAGTGTCTCAATTTATAAATGAACTCCGCTTTAGAAAGTTGAAATAGTAGTAACTCTTTTGAGTAAAATTTGGGCATGATTACACATTATATATAAACTCCCATGAGAATAGCAAAGCAAAAAAATGATGGTTCTCGCAAACAAAAAACATAAATATAGGAATTTGCATCTTAAAAAAGGTTTTTTTTTCTATACCTTTAGTTTTTCTTCAAAAAAAAAAAAAACACTATTACCTTTAGTTTATTTTTTCTCTATTTTTCTCCTCTTCCTTCCTCTCTTTCAGTTTTTTCTCTTCAAAATCTTTTTATAAGATTGTATTAAAATAAAATATTAGCAAGATTTTGGGTGTAACTTGAGGTTTTATGGATGTAGCCATGACTAAAGGACACTCCCTATGCGACATGGATAAAGGACGTTGAATATAAAATTCCAATATACAATTTCATACGTATCATGAAAACTTGTATATCACAATCAGGTTTGCTATTTAGAGAAATACGATGAACAGTAGTGAAATATTCTACCCAATTAGTCCATTTGCTGTCAACTAATTATGTTGAGAAAATTTGCAGTTGTGGTTCTCCGCATCCTTGGGGAGATGATTATTAGTGGTGCCACCCGTCAAGATATTTTCAATTTCAATTGTCCTTGCACTATCTATGATCACATTATATGCAGACACGACTACAAAACAAGCCCCTAGATCGTGTCATGTGATCCATCCCCCAACAAAATAATATCGTGAATCACGTGTTAATCCATAGTACAGTTACGCCAAACATAAAGTCTCCTTAGGTGCGGTTCTTACAATTCATTTTACATGCGTATAGATGGATTTATTAATTGTTTAACTTCAATTTGCAAGCGTGGTAAACTCACAGTTAACAATCGACCACCAATCAATATCATAGCAATAATCGCAAGAAACGAAACTAAAAAAATTATAAAATGAAAACATAAAACAGAGATTAAAAAATTATTAAAAGAGAATAATCCTAGTTTATTGAAGGTAGCTCATCATTTTTTTTTTATGTTCAACACAACTGTTCAACATAACAGGACTCAACAACACACTCAACTAATCGAGTAACAGAAACACAAAAAGGAAGGGGGTTCAATACGATCCTGAAATAGCACCACCACCACAATTCCTAACACAGGAACAAAAATTAAAACGACACAGAATAACGAAAACGCAGATCAAATCTAAATTCAGAGCCACCATAACATAATGCGAATGATCTAAGAGAGTTGACCGCAATCGGCGATCACAACTGGCTTCGTGGTCTTTCCAGATCCAGATCCGACTTTCTCGATCTCCTTCACAACCTCCAATCCTTCAGTAACCTGACCGAACACCACGTGTTTCCCGTCAAGCCACTCGGTCTTAGCGGTGCAGATGAAGAACTGAGATCCGTTGGTTCCTGCACCAGCGTTCGCCATGGAGAGGATTCCAGGACCGGTGTGCTTCTTGATGAAATTCTCATCAGCGAACTTCGATCCGTAGATCGATTCGCCTCCGGTTCCGTTTCCGTTGGTGAAATCACCTCCCTGGCACATGAATTGAGGGATCACACGGTGGAAGGAAGATCCTTTGAAGTGGAGTGGTTTGCCACTGCGACCGACTCCTTTCTCGCCGGTGCAGAGAGCACGGAAATTCTCGGCGGTGCGGGGAGTGACATCGGCGAAAAGCTCGAAGATGATGCGTCCGGCAGGGGTGCCACCGACGGACATGTCGAAGAAAACCTTAGGGTTAGTCATGGTTGCAGGGAGAGTGAATCGATTGAAATTGAAAATTCTAGAATGGGAATAGGGTTAGGGTTTGGGGTTTGGTGAAGGAGAGAGTGGGTATTTATAATGGTGTGTAGTTCAGAATATCTTTGTTGGTAACCGTTCGATGGAGACACGTGGCGGGTTTTGAGAGATGGACGTAACTGTGGTTGAGTTTGGATTTGACTAGGGTTAGTGATCCGGATCCGAGGATATGCTCTCTTCGCTTGACTAATTGAGTGTGGACTTTATTTTCACGCACAACTAAACGACGTCGCTTCATGCGTATTTTTTTTTTCTTCTTCAAGGTTTAATTACAATTTTAATTGATTAATTTAAGATGATTTGTAAAATTTGTTCCTCAACCTCAAATCTCTTTGATTAATTTTAATTGCAATTTTTGTTTCTCTGTTGCAAAATTATGCAATATAGAAACCAAAATAAAATTCACTATGAATTGAACTTACAAAATAATTTTATATCTAAAATTAATAAAATATGAAGAATTTTGTAGAATTTGATGAAGGCTAGCTTGCTACTAGAAGTTTAAGAGCATTCATCCTGATCATTATCATCGAGTTGGTTGAATAGAGTCTAAATTTACATAATGCTTGATTGCGTTAATTTCAATTATAAAATTAATATTATTTATTAAAATATCCTTATTAATCGTATTTAGTGGAGTATTTAAGTTGAATGAATTTTTTTCCTTCCTTTCATAGTAGCTAATTAGATTATATGAAAAATAGACTGTAATTTCTTCAAATACCCTCATAAATGGTCATATTGGATAACATGTTTAGAAATATGCAAATGACATATCGATTGAAGTCTAACCAAAGGTGAATTAAGTGACAGATAGCACCGAAGATCGAACAACCTAGAAAAAGATGATCATGCTTTCCTCGAATCTACACCCACCTAAACAAAGATTATTACCAGGCAAAATCACGTGTCACCATAGTAAGTTATCTCTAGTCAGAATCATGTTTTGTGATAATCATCAGCCGGACAAAGATTGATTGATCAACAAATACCAAAAACTCAAACTTGTTATGTGCATAAAATACCATTCGAATGTTTGGCCTTCCATTCAAATTTTGAGAAATTCAAATATAGGTATTATAACCACCGATAATCTTTGTTATGTGCATAAAATACTATCAATTAAAATTTTATCATCCGTTAATATATTTTCTTTTCGCTTTAAAAAAATTGAATTGGTCACTTTAAACAAGTTTTTGCCGGAGCAAGACATAGCATAATATTAAACTAAACTAAATGAGTAAAGAAAAACAAAAGATTGAGGGGAAAAAAAGGAAAGCAAAAAGATCATGGCCGTCGAAGCTGTACTTTTGGCCGTCTAGACACACACATAAAGGGCAAAGTAGAGGCGAGAAACAAGCATTTGATTCTAGGATTGGCTCCACAACATTATTAAAAAAAAGCGAGTGCATGCAATCAAACAAGTATTTTAGTCTATAATTAACAAGTTTTTTCAAATGTATCTATTTCATGTTTTGTATTGGCCAAGAAGAGTTGTGAAAAATGAACGCTGTATGCCTAGTAATGCCAAATGAGAGAATGTTGTCATAATCATTAATTACCGTCTAAACTCACAAGTAACGACTGAACTTGTGAATTAAGTACCCAATATTAGAAACGTATTACTATTATCACAGTATTTTAAGCTATTTTTTATTAAACAAAAGCTGCAGAATTATAGTTCTTTCTTTTTGACAATGAGTGATAGTTCTTTCTGATCATTCGTAAGTCCGTTCTAGCAATATTTAAGGTCAATGATGCCTTTAGAGGAGGAACAAAATTTAATTACTTTATATTATATTCTTATAAATAAGCAAACCTTCGGGATGTGATTTGCAATCTGGCAAGTAAACTACGATTACACGAAAGTTCTTTACTACCAAAGCTACATTTATACATCCACATGAGGAATATCTAGGTATAAAATAGTGGAAGAAGAAAGCTGACTAGGCGACCCTGTGAAATTATGTACAATCAACTCTTCTGTCCATGGCAAATCTCATAAAATTCCGCCTACAACAATCCAGGATAGATATATGATATCATCTGTTTTAAAGAATTGCTAGATGCTTTCAGAAAAGCATGACCCTCCAATGCTGCACAATGAATCAATAAATAATTAAAACTTCAAAAGACAGAATTTAAATAATTATAAAAATAAAAAACAGGTGCGGTTACAGAAGGATGAAGAATAATATTACCACTAAATAAAGATTTGGCTTCCTTGGAGAAGTCCTCAACACGCCCTAATACAGGTCTTATGCCACAAATTTGCAGAACACAAAGTTCCAACTGCAAAGCCATTTCAAGTATTTGCGACAATAAGTTGCAAACATTCTTTATTTCCAAGGAATCCATCAGTTTGTTGGCTTGACAGAGCTCCGCAATAATGGTAATTGCTTGATCCTGCACCAAAAGAAGTTTTACTCAGATGTACATCCAATTATTTGCTTTCCAGATTCATGTGACCCTTAACATTAAATGTGTAAAGCAAGGCTTTAGCGCACTTGGATAATCCAACCATTGATTAAACATTGCATTTCTTTATATGAAAGCGTGTTACAAAAATGAAAACATATGCATGGAATTTGTGAAGCTCACTTTACCTGCAGTCCATGCAGGATTTCTGGCATTGGAAGCTCAGGAAAATGTGCAAGATCAATAAAGCCGACTTCCTCAGCCCTTTTAGCAGCACCCTCAGCTTGCAAACACAGAAATTTTAAAAGAAGAAATGTGATTCTATATACCTGTACAGCAACAGTGTCAGAGAAGCACGTTTTAGAAACAGGACCAGTAGTCTCATCTGCTTGACCATAGATAGATAATGCAGTTGAGAAGGAAGAGATCTTTGGTTTTGGCACACATCCAGGTGGTGAAAGAGCAAACCATCCATTTCTGCTATTGATATATGAAGGCTTTGACCAAATTTCAAAATCCTCTTTAAGAGTAGGTGGACACAGAAGAGGAGGATTCCTAATTGATGAATCACCAAGGCGTTGAGTTCCCCTGCTAATGAAGGCTAAAAGATGAATGCACTTTTCTCTAAGCTGTGTATCTACATTTTTTATCGCTTTAATCCATGAATTCCAGTGTTTTGCTAATTCACACATGAGCGTCAAAGTATGTTCTGTTTCTTTAAGATTCTCAAAAGAAACCCATGGCTTCTGTGCCCGAGGTCTTTTCTTGTCATGATCCTCGGAAGGGAAGTCTGGGGCATCAAGAGAATTGAAGATAAGATGAGCTTTCTCTGAAAAAAAGTAAGGCATCATGCTTTCCACTATAGCAGTGCCAGAAGAACTATCGCCCAAGGATTGAACCATAGCAGTAACCACAGCTAATCCAAGTCCCCAAATGTCTTGAGGTATTTCCAACTTTTCACATGCTCTGTTCAGATTCGGACTACTAATTCTTGAGAAAGCCTCACCAGACTGAGCAAACAGCACTCTCAACGAGGACAAGAAGCCAGAACAATAAAGCATCTCAGCACCTCCTCTAGTCCGGGCAATGGTCAAAAATAACTTCATTATAATTGGAATGGAAGAAGAATTTTTATCTTGAAGTTCTAGCATAACAAATTGCATATGGAGATGATTCTGCAGGATAGGTAACCACGTCCTCGGCATCAAGAAGCTTCCTAATATCAGGTCCATGACTGACAAGGTGAGCATGCAAAGCTCAGATGTAGCTATGCAGTTGCAAAGAATGGGTAATAGGCCAAGGGTTGCATTTGAAACCCTTGAAAAATCGTTACCAGAACCTTCATTTGCAGCCGCATTAAAATGAAAATTGAGGGTGTTGGACTGAAGTACCAAAAGCAGCAGCGTGAGTAATAGTTTCATGATCAAATTGGCTTTGGAAGGTAACAGCTTGAGTTCACTCAATAGCTTTAGACCTGAACTTGCGCATTTCATAACAAGTAGTGATGTATCTACGGATAAACCCTTGCGAACAGTTCTAGTGAACAGGAGGAGTAATTCTACTTGGCATGCAAGAATATTGAGCATATCTTCAGATGCGTCCAGAACTGGTGATAACCTCACAATGGTATCAAGGAAAGATTGGCATATATTATCTATACAAGTGAATATGAGTTCGTCTGGGATTCTCTCTCCAGTGGTAGCCCTCCCTTTTGACTGCAAAATTATGTACAAAATAAATATCAAACAGATATAAGCTAACCACCCAAGGACAAGATGAAGAAAGTTGCTCAGAGTAATAACTAAACAGGTAAATCTCAGTTAATTAAGAAACCAAAGAAAGTACAAGAAAACTGGAATATTAATGTTTAAACACCTTTTCACTTACCCAAAAAAAAAACTAATCATCCCTTGATATTTTTTAATTGTAGTAAAAAAAGATAAAATTAGTTTAGATTTAAATACTGCTTCGTGGTAAAGCAGGATCCTACTTTCCAGTTTCCACATTTAAGAATCATGCATAAAGCAACTGCAGAGCTCAAATTCATGACCATGTGGAAGCAGTATAGGAGCGGTTGAGTTAGCAAGCCAACAATTCAACATACATAACTTTCTAAGTAGCTGTTTGTTTTAGCGGTGAAAAAGAATAAACGCAAGTTAAGTCTAAAGCTCCAATGTTTAGTTTCACAAAAATCATGGCAGAAGGATATTGGGACGCGAGAAATGGAAGGCTAACGCAGTTCCAAACATGTAATAACTCTATTGTTCAGTTAGGAAAATGGAATGAAAAGAAGTCAAGATTTTAGATTCTCACGTCATCATGATAGACGGCCAACACAGCTATCACTTCTTTTAATGCAGAAAGCTTTGAGCTTGAAAGCAACATAACTGCGTTTGCCTCCTGCACAAAACGCAACATGGTTTCTGCAATATCCTTAGATGTTCTCCAATCAGAACAATCCCAAGCACCTAAGTTCAAATCTGCTTGCAACTGTGTAAGGTCAAACAAGTACATATTCTTTGCAAAAAAATCTTCATTGAACTGGTGTTGATAGGATGTCAAAAAACTTGATTCAACGAGATACTGAGATAATTCTTTGAAGGGTCCGATACCCATTTTTCTCCCTTCAAGCTCTCCTTGTAAATGATAATAAAGGTCATTAAGAATCAACTTCTTTAGTTCCTTCCCCTCACTGTACAAATTAAGAATAACAACCATATTATGATTGATAAATAAAATATAAAACTGTTTTGGTCGATAACATAAATTCAAGACATGAATCATTTGGTGGAAAAAGTGTCCTAAAGTTAATTGAATATCCAAGAAAAAGGCATGCATAATTATATGCAGCAAAATTAATTGTTAATTGTCTTTACAACAAGCACAGACAACATGTAATCGATATAGAAAACCTTTATTTCAGATCTTAAAACTAGAAGAACCCAAAAAGTCTAGTAACCTGTAACCACGTTGTGAATACTGAGATAGCAATTCAGAGAAAGCGGGATGAATTGTCAGCTGCAAAGAAGAAACATATTGTGTTAGAATATGTTGACAAAATATTCTTAGGGTCCGTTTGGTTC
>Ga0315914_1009927_pt1 | contig 12037 bp, 9 predicted proteins | sample MpolenodulesMG_FD_203920 | JGI IMG/M metagenome (GOLD analysis project Ga0315914, IMG submission 203920) | Medicago polymorpha root nodule microbial communities from Los Angeles, California, United States - elongated nodules | ecosystem: Host-associated > Plants > Roots > Nodule | place: USA... | reverse complement strand
AAGTATTCTTGTAGTAAGAATTTCATCCTTTAAAGTGAATTAATAAAGAATCTTGAGTTTAAATTTTGGTCCATGAACATTGCAATGTTCTACCAACTCAGTTATATTTACAAAAATTTATATTTAGTTTTTTTTACCTGTGAGGTTGACAACTACCACCACTATTACAACTACTATCAATAATGTTTCGTCAGCCGGCCCTAGTTTTTTAGTGAGAGAAACTCCAACTTCTCTCTAAACTTTCTTTATCCTTCATTCATTGAGGAGGAATGGTTTTAGGTTATTTTTTGACCTAGAATCACCCCTGTACGTCTTTCTTCCCCTTTTCTTTCAATCTAAATAAGTGATTTTCACATATATCAAGTTTTTCCTTTTGTGTTTTTTTTTTTGTGATTTCGTCATCTAAGGGCGGCGTTGTGTTGTTCGTCGTCTTGTGCGGCGTTTGATTTCACATCTTGTTGCGGTGTTCAATTGATTCCTATTGAAAAATCGACATTAGTCAATTACAAATTCAATCAATCATTTGGGTGTCAACGTTGCAGATCCGAAAGCATGAGTATTTCGGTGACTTAAATTTTATCATATTATTTGTAGGCATTTTGTAGTTGTATGCTGTTAACTTGGGTGCTGTGAGTTTGTTCGCAGATTCACCCTTTATGTTTTTAGTGATGTTTGTATTTGATGTACCATATCAATTTGAATGAATAAATATCGTATTGTTTTTGTAAAAAAAATAGCTACTATCAATAATAATAATAATAATAATAATAATAAATAATCATCACTTTTTAAATAAAAAAAACTTTTGACAAATTAACCTCTCTTCCTTTTTTTTCTTCTTTTTTCTTGTCAAAATTGAATTTAGCTTGCGGAATTAACTTAAATAAGGAGAACAACATAGTTTGCATGGATTTGGACTATCCGTATTCACATGATTACATATAGTTTCTGATTTGGATCATCGAATAGAAATTGAATGGCTTACATTTTAATGTTGTATTTAGAACTCAAGTTTCATTAATTGAAAATTGAAGAGTATATGATAATTTTTATTGTCAATTTAGATTGTGTTATCGCATCAAGTATGTGGGTAGTGTTTTCACAGCAGGAAACCAGATCACATTTTGTATGGCATGCAAGTAAATGATATCTTATCTTATTATTATAAGCGGGCAAAAAAGGTGCAAACCATGATTGGCTATTTAGCTCTTTCAGGTGTTTTGCTTACCCTAAATGGAGTGAGTGTGTGTAAGTATTGAGAAGATAAAATCTGTAGACAAAATGTAAGTATGAACGAAGGAGTTTGCATGATGTGGTTCAATCTCAAGATTACGCTACCCGCTTACTCCTTAAAGACTAGCGAAAAGACGAACACAAAAAAATTATGAACGATGTTTTTTATGAAATTTTAATTTTGATTAAAAGTAAAAATATAATTGTTTTTTACTTTCAAATTATAACAATGAAACCAACAATATAACAAAAATATATAATCTAAAGTCTTATTTTTTTTAAACCAACAACAATCTTTATTATAGAAAAAGTTGTTGTTTAAGGGTATAATTGGGATAATGAAAAAAATAAATATATATACATTCATCTAGTTTGTTACACTTTTTAAATAATAAAAAATAAAACTGAATATTTGTGTTTGTTACATTTTTATTTTAATATTTAAATTTATTCTTATCGATCTGTTTAGGGTTTTCATATTCATCTAAGTGATGGTTGTTCCCAGCACCTCCTGGTCTGCCCTCCCTACACTCCTAGGTACTCCTAGTATCCCTTTCCTTTGATCCTAGATTCCGATGTGTTCTTCCATGGAGGGTTGGAAGAGTGTCAAAACCACACAACAACCCATCAAACTTCCATCCAGTGTTGTCAAAGATCTCTAAGGAGAGAGACCCCACCAAAGCTTCCCCCTCCAAACCACCTCTCTGTGACTGCTCCAACTTCACCAAATCTGAGTTTGATCCGACCACCACTAAAATCACCGTGGAAACATTCAAATGTGTTGTTCATATGACTTTTACATAAATGTATTTAGCAAAATTACACTAGAGATATTTTATCTTATTTAATCGTAACACATTCGTCCATTATCTTTTTTTATCCTACTTAAGTCTTTTATCTGTTAAAATGTGCACAAGTTAATCCTTCTCTCTTTAGATTTAATTTGGGGAATTTTTCTTGGTTTGGTAAATTTTAGGTTTTTTGATATGTGGGGATTTAGAATTATGGGTTTAGAAGGTGGAAATGAAGATACTTAAACTAATTGTAAGTGAATTTAGATGGACATTGGTTTGATTTAAGGAAGAAGATGAGTATGAAGAATAAGAGGATGAAGATGTTATAGTTTATTAATTTCTTTCTTTTTAATAAAAAAAGAAAAGGTTATTGTTGATATTGGCTCAAAACTGAAGTTGAAGTTCATCAAAAATCGTGGCACGATTTGGAGATATCGTGGTGTGATTTTGGTTCTGTTTTTTGGAGGTTTGGTTTGTATTTTTTCGTGACACGAATGGAGAAAATTGTGACACAATTTTGAGGGCAATGACCAGTACATTATTTTGTACGAGCTCCAATCGAGGCACGATTCGAGCAAATTCTGACCCGATTTTGCCTGATTCATAACTCTATTTAAGTCTTCATTCTTCAAATTTCGGGGGAGAGAGAGAGAGTTCAAATATAATGAAGAGGAAATTAATGTTAAAATCTCTTTTCCAATAGCTCATACAAAACCTTGTCATAACAACCATCACTATCAACATTATAAAAATTAATCTCCATCCGTTTCAAAATTAACGTCATATTTGAGCGATGCACTTTTAAAAAAAAAATGGAAACGCGTTTTTTAATGAAATGATTAATTATATTAACTTTAATGGTAAAAACACGATTTTTAATGCAATATTTAATTATATTAACTTTAATGGAAACACGAGTTTTTTATTAAGTTTTTTTTATGGATAATTGTAATTAAGTTAAATGAACTAATGAAGCTCAATAACTAAGGCTATATTAGTGAAAAATAATAATAAATTTTACATTAATATCTTTAAAGTGGACCAACTTAGGTTAGACTCATGATATTAACTTGGGACTTGAAAATGTGTTCATCCTCAAGTTTGATTCTCTCCGATTTTAATTTGAATGAGTTAATTTATTTTCTTAAAAAAATATATTTTAAAGTGATAATTATGTTGAGACAAAGAAAAATAATTTTAAGATAGAAAAAACGAAAAATGTGACATTTATTTAGCGTTTGGTCCCTTAACTTAACGTTTTTTTTAATTAAACTAACAGAAGAGACTAAAACATGTAACAGCGCAGGAGTTAAGGAACTTAATCAGATCTTTTATTACTTATGGAAGCATGGAACCAAACAAATATTTTAAATAAAGTTAAGGGATTAAAACAACATTTTAGCCATTTATTTACTATGAGTATTTTTCAGTGTTTGAAGATGAAAGGGTACAAAAATAGAAATGTATAAAAATCAGTTATAGGAAAAACAAAACCGCTTGCTTAAGCTACTGCTTTTAAACAAACAAAGTTTGACGTCAGAAAGAGTTAGTTGAATTCTCAAACCCACCGTGTTACTCCGATCACTCTGCAGTGCTGATGTCATCTACTCCGTCACCATCGCCGTCGTATCTGACGCCAACGCAAAGATACGCCGCCGGAGCCTTATTCGGCCTTGCTCTACACCAAGCACAACTTCATCAAACCCATCCACTAGGCCTTTCAACCGACGATTTTCCTTCTCCGAGCAGTTCCAACGCCACCGGTGCGGTTTTCGAAGATCCTGACCTTTGGGTTCACCACACCTCCGGTTTGCTTCGCCCCGTTTTTATGTACGTTTCTATCAATCATTTTTCTTTCATTGCGATTTTGTTTTTGAAATGATGATTTTAGTTGTGTACTTTGAAGTTAATTGTTGTGATATGTTTGACTATGTTTTCTGTGAACAGATTTCTTGACATTGATTCTGCAGCATGGTCTGGACTTGAGGAAACTTCTGGCTCCTCTTTGGCTACGCGTCATGTGGGACCGGTATGTCATTATGTACATTATACCTATGTAGCGCTAGCACTTTTGATTGAAGGTGTGTCTGATGTGTGACACGTGTTAGTATCTAATTCTGACACCAACACATGTAATTACATTCACTTAATTCATTTTTCAAAATAAAAATTCATGTCGAAATGTTAGTGTCGTTGCTTCATATCATCATACCTGTTTGATTCTTGTTCCTCTATTTGTATAAGTGTAGTTTATTTGCCTCCTAGTGCTTATTAGGATCTTGGACTCTTTCACTGTTCAAGACTGTGGTGGAAAATGATATCTCATGCATATTTGAGTCGTGTTTTTAAATCTGGCTGTGATGCTGCCGATAGAAAGAATTGCCAAAAGATACTAAAATTATTAGTTTTCAATTTGTTTGTGAGGAGCTTAACTGCTCAACCATCAAGCTATGTTTATTACTGTTACTCATGTTAACTGTTCCACTGTTCTTATTTTTTTCTTTTCCGTCTTCTTTACCTACTATTGGATTGGTGTCGGTGTATTTTTGTGTATAAAGTTTGGTGCTGTGTGGCATAACTTTTTGTTTTTTAATTGTTCTGTGTTCATATGTTTAATTTTTTTATTGATAAATCACTTAAAGATAATGCATATCAACGCTGTAGTTCTTGAGACTATTGTCAGAAGAATATGATGATGATAATGCTAAAAGGTTAGATCAAGAGCTTGCTTTGTCGGAAGCAGTTGATGCTTTGGTCCTTAGCTTAGAAAAAAATTCAGAGTCTTCGAGGTCAAAACGAAAGAAGTTGCGTGAATATGAGCATGAATGTCGTGAGAAGTTTTCAACTGCCGATGTTCAACCAAATTCTGAGAAGGTAGACATGCATTTGGAAACTCAGCAAGAGGAAGATACTCTTTTCTTTGAATGTGAAGAAGACCCACACGAGGGATCTTCTAACAGTAAGACTGATGAAGGTCCAGTTGAAGAGTTAATGATGCTCAGCTATCAGAGGAAAGTGACAGTTCTCTACCAACTTCTCGCTGCTTGTTTGTCGGATATTGGTGAAAAAAAGACAAAATATACTCGGAGAAGAAAGGGATATGATGCTCGACATCGCGTGGCTCTACGGCTGCTTGCAACTTGGCTCGATATCAAGTGGACAAAAATGGTTTGTCAAATAAATTGTTTGATTATTAACTTTATATGATTGGGAACCAATTTTTTATATGTTGAGGTTATCATGAGATATGACCGTAAGAGTTGTTTTTACTGTTTATAATGTATTAAAAAGACATGTAAAGAATCCATCCTCACTCTGGTGAATACAACTTATAAATTCATCTTAATTTTTAAAGCTACATGTTGAGCCTGATTCTACATGATTATATGTTATAAGATTTGGTTTAAACTATTCTTTTATTAAATCTCACATTAACAGACCCCATAGCCTCCATATCTTCTACTTCAAATGATCATAATTAAATTTCACTTTGCAGGAGGCTGTTGAGATGATAGTTTCTAGTTCTGCAATGGCGATTGTTAAAGAGCAAGAATCAAATAAAGAAGGTCAATCAAATGAAAGTGGCTGGGCTAAATGGAAGCGGGGTGGTATTATTGGTGCTGCAGCGTTAACTGGGGGAGCTATGATGGCTATTACTGGTGGTATAAATGAATAATTCCATAACATATTTTGTTTTTTGATTTGAATTGAATAAATTTCTTTGTGGATTTAACTGTTTTCACTTTTAAGCACAAAACAGGATTAGCTGCCCCAGCAATTGCTGCAGGACTTGGTGCTTTGGCTCCAACTTTAGGTACTTTGATCCCTGTTATCGGAGCAGGTGGATTTGCAGCAGCTGCTAGTGCAGCAGGAACTGTTGCTGGTTCTGTTGCTGTTGCTGCCTCATTTGGAGGTATATATATGTCCATGTTTGATTGGATTTTTAGAATCTTCTCATGCCAAGTAGCTCTCTGTGATTTCTGTGTTGTTTAATGATATTATCAGGACCACCAAATCATTATTCATATGCTTATATTTCTTAGAGATTTAGGTCAGCACTATTTTCAATCTGGGGTTTTGGGTTGATCCTCAATGTGATGGTTTTTTGTGCTACATTACTGGTCAATTTATACATTCTGTTGCTGCAATTTGTTGATCAACATGCGTGCAGTAATTTCTTCAATGAAATATGTTTTATAACTACTAGTCAAACTATAAAGGGAACAGTTTGAATTGCCTTTTCACAAGGCGCGTTAGATGGGTTGAATGGGATTTTTGTTTGAGTTTAATTCATATAAACTGTCGGTGTAAAAAAGTTTTACACATGCATCTAATGGTGTATTGACACATCATTTAATGAGTTAAAAACACATGACTTGTTATACCTCATTAATTGATGTGGCAACACATCATTGGGTGCATGTGTAAAAAAATTGTACACTGACAGTGTATATAAAATTAAATGCTTTTTGTTTTATAGCTCTTTAACAATCTGGTGGAAACCACAGGCCCATTAGTACGCCCTATATTTTATTATCTGGAGCATGGGACACTTCTGAGTTCTGATTTACAATATTTCTATGTAGTACTAGTACATGCTATTTTAATCTGTTTTTAGGACATATTTATGATCTGTAGGACGATTCTCATTACCGTTTTTTTACTGCTAATGATGTTCCTTTTCTAGATAATAAAAGTAATTTGAGTGTCTCTTTGTTCACCCAGCTGCTGGAGCAGGGCTTACTGGAACCAAAATGGCTAGAAGAGTTGGGAGTGTTGATGAATTTGAATTCAGAGCTATAGGTGACAACCATAACCAAGGCGTAAGCATTTATTGATTTCATATTCTTACTTTTTGGTGACATTTCTTGCTTGATCGGGTTATGATCCATGTGCATGCAAGGACATGTCTGCATGAACTTTTTTAACCTTTCTTGTATTGTATAACAATACTTTTGCACTTCATTGTTCCATATCAGATTCTTATTCAACTTCTGCTTGCAGAGATTGGCGGTTGAGATATTGGTTTCCGGATTTGTCTTTGAGGAAGATGATTTTGTAAGGCCATGGGAAGGACAGAATGACAATTTAGAGAGGTAGAAATTTTGCCACTTTCCATCTCCAATAAAAGTCATTTCGATAATCATTATTTAGGAAAAATGTAGTTGATATTGTTAAGCTTCCACATCAGCTAGGTATAATGCAAAAATGCTCCTTCAATTGACTTTGATAATCCTTCCCTCTTTAGTTCTTGATACTGTGCTGGCCTAGTCTATTCTCAGTATTGCATTATGTTGTGGTTTCCGCAAAACTGGCAAAAGGGGCTAAAGTGGTCACAAATGCTTTAGAGTATGAAAGATGTCTTGCCTATAGTGGAGTACAAGGTGGTTTTGGTTTTTTTAAATAAGGTGATTCACGGTCTGTGAATGAATATTTTTTGTCTTTTATTTAAAAAAAAATAGTATTTTTATTACTTTGTTTTGAATATTTCAACTTTTGAGTCAGTATTTTGTTTTGAATATTTCAACTTTTGAGTTAATATATGTCACCTTTTTATACAACTTATTTCTATGCAGGTTTTGATTTTTGAACAATTCTTGTACATTATAGCAATACTTTTTTTTTTTTATGTATGTAGCCTGTTTTATTTCAATTCCTATGTGACTTATGCTATTTGGCTGCACTGCTATCAACCATTTTATATAGCATATTTTTGGCGTCCCCCCATTTTCTACAATCTTTTGTAGATAACAATTATACTGGGTTTGCTTGTGAATTTTATTGCTCAATACAGTTTTTATTAGCTAAGTGAATGTGAATACAACATGCTGACGCGAAATTATCTTATTATACTGTAATCGCGTATTTTCCCACGGTTTCTTTACATTTGTAAATTTGCAATGTTAATACCCTAATGATTCATGGTCCTAGCAAAACAAATAACTTTTCATATGGCCTTGCCAAAAGTTAGGTATGCACTGCAGTGGGAATCCAAGAATCTAATTGCCGTTAGCACTGCAATTCAGGATTGGCTTACTTCAAGTAATTGATTTGGGTTTCAGACTTATAATATTTTTTAATATTATAAAGTAGAATTGTGTATGATGTCAATATCTCTATGATGCATTAGGAATTGCGATGGAGCTGATGAAGCGAGGGGCAATGATGACTGTCTTGAGTGCACTTTTAACTGCATTGGCTTGGCCAGCTGCATTGCTTGCCGCTACTGATTTCATAGACAGCACGTGGTCAATTGCTATTGACAGGTTTAATTTAATCTTTTGGTTTTAAGTGGAATAGAATTTTTGCGAAGCATGGAGTTTCTATCGTTTTTGCTGGACAGTATACTGTGACTATAGTTTTTTTGAAGAAGCCAAAATGGAATTAAACTGAACACTTGCCATTCCAGCACAAGATGTGCATGGAGTAGCAAAGAAAAAGTTGAACACAAGAATCACATGTCCAAACCGGCTAGACAAAATCGAAGAAAACACGTATGCAATATATCTAGCCAAATCCTTATAGTATATGATCTACATAGCGTGGCACAGTTGGCAGATAACAGGGTCCCTTAAGCATGTGAGCATGGGTTTGATCCCTGCTTGGTGCATATGGAAGAGCAATTGTTGGGAGAGGTCAACCCTTTAAGCGGAACCTGTCCCTCTAAGGATTAGTCTCTGGCTTCTGGCTGGGGATACCTTGGGCAACCAAAAAAAAGGAACCCCATAGAGTATATGAACTATGAAAAATTAATGTGTTTTGGGGTGGCTATGATATATCTGTTCATGTTTATCCCTTTTTTAGACAAACGGCATGGGAAAAAAAGGATGTTTCACTGTCTCGATTCCATTCATAGTTTCTTAATTATTTTGCCTATCTAAGTTTACTTTACTTTTCAGATCAGACAAGGCAGGGAAGCTGCTTGCTGAAGTGTTATTGGGAGGATTGCAGGGAAATAGGTATTTATCTTGTTTAGAAGTTTCTTTAAAAAGTTCTGCTCCTTAAAACGATGGAATATGCAATATTTTTAATCTGAGTTTCAGGCCTGTGACACTTATAGGTTACTCGCTTGGAGCAAGAGTTATTTTCAAGTGTCTAGAGTGTTTGGCTGAAACAGAAAACCATGGTAGGTGTTCCTACTTTGTTTCTTTTAATATTTTTGGTCTTCGATATGATAGATTGTTTTCCTTTCTTTACTGGTCAAAGGATAAGCTTTTCCCCCTTAAAACTTTTCGACTCTGGTGACGGGTACATTACATAATAGTTCGTGTCTATGTGAGGCGCTTCTTCTGTATTTTGGCAGCTGTGATTAAATGAAAAATGCCCCTTCTGTTTATTGGCAGCTGAACTTGTAGAAAGAGTTGTCCTTCTTGGAGCACCCATTGCAATCAAGGATGTGAACTGGGAAGCTGCTAGAAAGGTAGAAATGAATTCGTTTTTTCTCTTCATAGTGTTAGTACATTCTCATTCTCACATGTGTGACGAAACTAATTTTTTTATTAGTTTCAATGATATCCTGGTATTCTGTAGATGGTAGCAGGAAGATTTATAAATGCTTATTCAAGGACTGACTGGATGCTTGGAGTTGCTTTCCGTGCCAGGTACATGAAAATGTAGTGGTAGAATTTCTGCAGCACCATTTATTCTTTCTGTTGACCCACAGTACATAGGGACAATTCTTGCAAGAATTCAGTCCAAAATAAAAAAATGGAATGGCTTGAAGTTGTATTTGTGGTTCTCACTACATCTATAGATAATTTTTTTATGCAGTTATAAGCATTAAGTTGTAAGTTAAGGGGCATTCTGATGCTACAACAGTGACCAGTATTTCATATGTGCATTGATTTTGTTTAATGACTTCCGTATGTTGATCTGGATCCATAACCTTGTCATGATTTTGGATTTATGGGCAACTTTTGCATCATACCTTTTTCGTGTATGACCGTGAGGCACTATCTCATCTAATCCAGAGAGAAAGGCTGAACTCTCGTGACAGTTGACACAGATGTTTTTTACCGATTAAGTGCATGCTTAGGCGATTTGAATAAAAAATTTAGTAACATATTTATAAAAAAAAAAAAGGATTACTTGTACACTTTTAGTAAATAGAAGCTAATCTACTAATTTTGCGCAGCTTACTTTCTCAAGGTTTAGCTGGAATCCAGCCAATCGATATTCTTGGAATCCAAAATGTAAGTTTTTCCATCCTCTTCACCACACAATTGTTTTTTGGACATTTTTAAAATATCTTTGGGCACAGCTGCAATTAGCAAGTTGCTATTTTGATTTGTATGATTAGTGCTAGTCTGCTGGAAATTGGAATTTATAGTTTTAGTGGATATGGACATTTTGCTAAAACGTGCTGGATTTTCAGGTTGACGTGACAGATCACATTGAGGGGCACTCTTCATATTTGTGGGCTACACAACAGATCTTGGATGAACTTGAACTGGAAACGTATTATCCCGTTTATAACAGCATTCTTCCTAAAGAGTAAACCACTTCCAATCCCACTTTCTTCTTGTTTGAATATAAGGAAGATAAATTCCCAGTGTCACTGTCAAGAGGATTTGGATTCCCATGCATGAATCCCACTTTCTTGTTTGAATATAAGGAAGATAAATTCCTAGTATCACTGTGAAGAGGATCTGGATTCCCATGCATGAGGCGTGTATTGTTGTCATATAACTGAGTCTCTCAAACATGTAAATTGTAATCATAGATTTTATATCTAATAATGAGTGTGTATGAATGAGCTTAAGATAGTTCATTAAGTTTGTTTGTTACATATATTATTTGATTGGAAAAAAAAAAAAAAAAGTAAAATTTGGCGGGTTCAGTCTGTACAATGTATATATACATAAGAAAAATAAAATTTGGTGGGTTTAATCACGTTAGTCCTTGAATAGGAAATGAGTTGTCACTTTAGTTCCTGAATGCAGATAAATTGTAAAATAGTCCCTGAATGTAGACCTGTTAGTCAATTTAGTCCCCGAATCCAGACTTCGTTAGTCAATTTAGTCCTTGAATGTAGACCCTGTTAGTCACTTTAGTCCTTGAAATTGACCAACAGAGTCTATTTAGGGATTGTTTTGCAATTTCTCTGCATTCAGGGACTAAAGTGACTATTTTTTTCCCTATTCAGAGACCAAATTGACTAATTCCCCCAAATAAGGATTCGTGATTGACGGAGAGGGAGAATCAGAAGGTGGTGTAGGTTTGGAGAGAAGGAGATGCGCACAATTAATTTTTGTTTTAGCAATATTTAATACTTAAGTCAAAGATTTTTATTCTTATATTATTATTGGCATTTATGAGATTTTAGTGGCCTAGAGCGAATCTACAATTTAGATCCTAACCGAACTAATATATATATATATATATATATATAGTTTCTTTAACAGTTAATGGTAATACTATTGAGGGAGTGCAGGGTATCAGGAGATTGGTGTTTAACCACTTTTCATCTCATTTTCGATCCGTGGCTGCTGAAAGACCTAGCATTGAGAATCTCAATTTTAATATGCTTAGTGTAGGTCAATGTAGAGATTTAATCAAACCTTTCTTAGTTGAGGAAGTCAAGCAAGCCGTGTGGGATTGTGATAGTTTTAAAAGTCCTAGACCAGATGGTGTGAATTTGGGTTTTATCAAAGATTTCTGGCCAGAACTTCAAGAAGATTTTATGCGCATTATCTCAGATTTTCACAGGAATGGAAAGTTATCAAAAGGTATCAACAATACTTTTATTGCTTTAATTCCTAAAATTGAGTGCCCGCAGCGCCTAAATGATTTCAGACCTATTTCTATGGTTAGAAGTTTATACAAAGTTCTATCAAAGGTTCTCACCAATAGATTGCGAAGGGTTATGTCTAGTGTTATTTCATCAACACAATCAACTTTTATTCATGGTAGGCAAATTCTTGATGGAATTTTGATTGTTAATGAGTTAGTAGAGGATGCTAAGCGTCTGAAAAAGGACTTGCTTCTATTCAAGGTCGATTTTGAGAAGG
>Ga0315914_1009926_pt1 | contig 12037 bp, 3 predicted proteins | sample MpolenodulesMG_FD_203920 | JGI IMG/M metagenome (GOLD analysis project Ga0315914, IMG submission 203920) | Medicago polymorpha root nodule microbial communities from Los Angeles, California, United States - elongated nodules | ecosystem: Host-associated > Plants > Roots > Nodule | place: USA... | reverse complement strand
CCTTTTTTGAGATATATATATATATATATATATATATATATATATATATATATACACACATATGCTGTGAACCATATTTTCCTTCATTTTTACATAGATTTCTCTCTCCTCCCTTTAAACAATACAGTCGCTCTCTCTCTTCTCTCTCCCATCCTCATGAATTTTCTGGCGGCTCAACCACCGCCACCTCACTCCGACGCGGCAGTCTGACCACCTAAGGTGGTGGCGCCGCCGCTAAAAAAACCTAATTTTCTTATATTTTTTGTTTTCAAAGTATTTTCTCTCCCTCTACTCAATTCTAGGCCTAAAATTCTCAAAGACCAACAATATGAGCCTAGATCTAAACGAAAAGAGAGAAAAAAAAAGATTATACCTTTTGTTTTCCCTTTTCGGATTTGACGGTGATGACGGTTTGTGGTTTTCACAACTGGTTATAGCTTCTTCTCCTTCTTGCGGCTTTGGTTCGTCAGGTTGCGAGTGGCGTTGTGTCGAGTTCGGATGTGAATTTGTTTGACTCGATTATGATGTTGTGGTTATGTTGACCGATTTGTGGTTATTGCTGGGTATTGGTTTGATGTTTGGGATACGATGTTGTTGTTGACATAATTGGTTTTTGGTTTTTTACGTTTCTCTGGCTGGAAAATCTTTGATTACTTGTGCGTGTTTGTGGATTTTTTTTTGGTGTGTTGTTTCTGTGTTCTTTGCAGGTATTTATAGTACCAGGACTTGACCTTAGGGTTTGTTTTAAGATGTAGAAAATTATGTGGCTTGGGGAGGAATAAACAAGTATGTTCCTGAATTTGGGATGCAGACGAATCGGAAATGGGATTTGGGGCGCGTGTCGATGAGATTTTCTGATCAAAAATTGGGGTACGACAATATGTTTCTGTTATGTTTCATATTAATCAACATAGTATGTATTAAATTTGTTACTTTTGATTGTATTCTAGATTCTCTAACAAGAATATTTGTCACTTCATCCCATGACATGATGACACCAACAAATAACATGTAGGTGACCTATGAAACACTAACGGAGAGGCAGGCACGAAAACTAGACACAACATCAACATGATAATAATTTTAGAAAATAGAATAATTGTATGTAACCATATGTGTCGGTTTCGTGTTAGTATCAGACACCAACATGTTGCTTTCCAACCACTTCTAGAACAAAGCTTGGTTTGATTTCACTCACTCCCAGCTTCTTGCGATTGACTGACTTAAACCATTTATGGATTTTAAACTTCACAGTAGCACTTGGTGTGTTCGGAGATTCTTGATTCTAACATGTAGCTAAAGTTTGTAGCATTTGTTTCTGAATGTGATTTTTACACTAAAATTTAGTAATTAAGTTATTTTTATATGAACGTATCTAAACATAAATAATTTCGTAATCAAATTATGTTATCCCATAATCAAAATTACACAAAAACAAAAAAAATGAAAAAAATGAAAATAAATAAAATAAAAGACTTAAATCTACTATTTGCCCTCAAGCTTCTCAATCAATCTATTTTGACTCTCTACTTTACAATTGTGCGAATTTAACCCCTTTGTATTTTTTTTTTTCATGAACCCCTTTGTATTTGATGGTCCCCTCATGTCAAATTATATTGGATAGGCCGAAAGTATAAGTTGGTTTTAAGAAATAAAATATAGTATGGTTGCGAACTCAGAAACTACTATCAAGCTCAAGACTTGGATGATTACTTCTTCATGCTGAATGGTCCTTTGGTAGGACAATGCATTATTATGTGCAGGGGCTGGGGTTCGAATCCCAGACACCCCACTTATTCACCTTATAAGGTGAATTCTAGCCACTAGGCTACCTGACAAAAAAAAATTCAAGTGAGTTATGTTTTTTTTATTTTTAAAAAAGGTTATATAATAAATCATTTTTCCTGATAAATAAATCATTATGCCTTGTTAATTCATCTAGTTATTTAGAAACTCACAACCTTCCTCACAAAAAAAAACTTTGTTTTACCGGTGTTTTAAAACCCGGACTGACCCAACCGGTCGGACCGGTCGGTCTGCGAATCGGAGGTTGCAGCGGTTCTCGCAGGCTATTGGACCAGATGTGTAATTAACCTGCTGAAACCCGTGTGACCCGTCTGGGTCAGTGGGTGGACCGCCGAACCAGTTTAGCCCACTCGACCCGTTTTTCCATTTTTTTAATAGTTCTCCTCTCCCATCTAACCCGATGAAGATGATGAATATGGATATCAAGACTATGGCAATTTTACTCCATGGGCATAAATACTTTATTGATTAGTGAATTGTTATAATTTATTTGAGTTTCTGTTTTTTGTTGACGATGCAACTTACATGGGTTTGTAAGTCAATTATATTTTGATTTCCAACAATGTTTAGAACATACTATGTTTTAAAGATGGAATCTGAATTAGAACTTATTTGTGAAGTTTTTTATGCAATACTATTGTTTAATCTATGAGGTAATTTGAATTTGAATTGGAATTAGCTCGAATTGTGATGCAGTTAAGAAATCAACTTGCAAAGTTGCAGCTGTGAATATAATTTTTTTATTGTACAAACTTTAAATAGAAAAAAAAATGACAGGATTTTTTTTTATCAAAATTTCATTCATAATGTAATTTTTGGTCATAAATATTTTTATATAGACCGGGTCAATAGTCATACTGTCCGACCAGTGACCCACTGGTTCGATCAGTGGCCCAATGCATTAACTGGGTCGATCACCGATCCGGATTTTAAAACATTGGTTTTAGCCTCAAAGAAAAGAATAATCTTTTCTTTTTACCACTCTTCATCACCGTCAGGGGAAAATGATTTATTAATAACATTTTTTTCTTCGTGATACATCAACCTCGCATGACCACTTCTTCATGTTTTTAATCAATTTAATAAATTTTATATTAAATAATGGTTTATATATTGATTAATTTGTTCTTTTAAAAAAACAGTTATGCCAATAACATTTACACACATGTACAAGATGACTATGTCAGCGAATATTTGATCAAAATGGGTAAAAATTGACATAAAGGGACCACCCAATGCTAAATAGGGCAAAAAGGGAGGGGTTTAATAATTGAAAGTTTTTTTTTTTTGTCTATCCTTCAATTATTCAAGAGAAGTCTTTGTAATTGACATTCGATCGAGAGATAAATAAAACATAATAAAAAAGACGGGAGCTTGATTGACTTTGAGTAGAAGGTGTCTCTCAGTTGTATTATCATGCATGACATACCAAATCATAACATATGCAATCATAATTGTTTATTTGTGATTTAAAAAAACATAAAATTGTTTATTTGTTTTTCTTTCAAAAAAGAAATTGTTTATTTGTTTTGCATTGTCTATTTGGAAAGGAACAAAAATAGTGTGATCACTATTAGTCATATTTAAATCTAATAAATCATCAAACTACTAACATTTCCTGTAAGCATTTCATAAAATTAAATTCCAACACACGGATGTCTTAAGAAAAATAAAATAAAAATCTCTATGGTTCTGGTGTAAGACCATTCACTGATAAGAGTATTTTATAAAAATCTCTAAACAATTGAGAAGAGTATTTTAACATGCTTTCCATATTCAATGGGTCCACCACTGATGTAGGTTAGAGATTTGTAGCTTATTATTATTGAGTGTATTTATATTTTCCAAATGGAAGTTTTACTGAATTTATTGTTGTAAATTTGTTAAACAAGTCTTATCCGTCTTACTTAAACCCAAAGAATATAGTATATCAAAGTCCAATTTCCAGAAAGCTTAGTAGTACAGTTCAAGATAAAATGTGACCATAGTTTCTTACTTTGCAGAATGTGTAACAACCAAAAGGTTATTTGTTCAAAACACATGAGTCATGCTAATGAATTGAATATAATTATTTCAAATAATCTCAATGTTATTTCCAATCCATCGATCACAAAATGTTTTCTCCAAGCAGGGTCGTCCCGATAAAACTGAAGGCTCGACTCTCATAGTAAAAATAGACTCCTAATAAAAAAACGCACAATTTTTTAAAAGATTAATCTTCTATTTAAATTGAAAATAACATTCGTATAATGATTATTAGCCACCAAAATCAAAATTAGCAATTTTTTTTACTAAAGACGTGTATTTTAACTTAGAAATAGAAACATCGAACATGATTTTTTACTTAGAAATTGAAATATAAAATATGTTTATTTTTCTTTTTTGAGTGGGATGGAGATATTGAGCAATAATTTTTTTCTTGAGGCTCATCATTTTAGGAAGCCCAGCTCGCTTGAGCTCTTTGTACTCTCCAAAGAACGACCTTGTCTCCAAGAATAGAGTATTAGAATATGCACAACGTTTAATTTTTAGAAAAGTTTGAAGGTGATATCATTAGTTTTTTTTTTTTTGAAAGGTGGCGATATCATTAGTTATAAGTCCTAAAAAAAATCAATAGTTTATAAATGTATCAAAAGGTTGTACCAAAAAAAAAAAGTATCAAAAGGTGATCAGAGTTTGCTTCTTGCAAATTATATTGGGGCAAGACAAATCCAAATCCACGTGCTCTATTTGACAAAAGGTTTTTTGACAATCTATTTGACAAAAGGTAGTGAGTAAATAATAAGTTAGCTGATAATGATAATCTAGCGAATTGAATCGGTTTGATTGATAATCTTATCAGTTGCACTAATATGAATTTTTTTTTTTTAACATGCCAAAATAGAATTAATTAGAATAAAAGGAGTGGTTCATCTCGCACATAGCGTGCAAAAGAGAATCACTCAAAGTTTGTATGGGTCAGGTCATTGCTGCCACAAAAAAAAACAAAAAGCAAACAGACCAAAATAAAATCAGAAGAAAAACAACAAAGTTACTGTAAAACTCTCATGTAAAGTAGAGGATGTCTCCACCAGTCATGATAGCTAAAATAACAAGTTGCAATGTATTGACTGCGTAAATGTGTAAAACTCAAATTTTTAGTAAAAGTGTGTTACTATTTTGGATGGAAGTTTAGGGAAAAGATGCAAGGAGAAAATCAAAGAATTGGAATGTGTGTATTAAATTTAATATTTAATGTTTTAATGAATTGAATGCATAAAGTTTAAGAGAATATTTCTTTTTTTAGATTTTTTAACACGTGTCTTAAGAGGACAAGTTAACATTATCTTTTATTTATTTTTACAAAATACTTTATCTCTTCACCGTTATCAACAGAAAAACCTTTGCTCAAAAACAAAAAAACAAAAAAAATCTATAGTCACATGTTACTATTATAAACACAAAAAACAAGAAATTTTTATTGAATAATTAATATAGATCTGGTACATTTATCATTTAATAAACCTAATTTTTTTTTACTCATAATAACGACAAAGAGTATTTTGCAACAAGCATTAGAATAGTGTCATAGCTTGTTTTCTGAAAAATAACGAATACCAAATTGACTAGTTTATAGGAGATGAGCTTATAGCGGATAGGTGATAAGATGACTTATTATGATGGTGAATAAGATAATTGATTGAATTTGTAGTATCTTGTAAAATTATAAATCATTGGTGGAACAAGTTTATGAATAGAAAATGACTAAAAAGTGCTATATTTAACGAATAATGGTATATATTATTTTTTAATTAAGATTATGTGGTTAAAATTGAGATAAATGATGATGAACTATTAGCTACTTGGATTAACTTATAAAAAAAACGCTACGAGCTTGTAAAAACGATATAAAAAAAACGTTATGAACCGCATAGGGGACAGTGCTATGTTTTGTTACAAGTAAAAAAATTGTTAGCAACATTTTTGCTTGTAAAGATTAATTCAAATACAAGCTAACACACACTTTTGAATTAGTTAAAATTAATATGGATCAAACCAATTTTTTTATTAAATCCACGTGATTTAGTTACGTTATTATAGTAATTTTTTCCGGCTTAAATGGATAAATTGTCCCTATAAATTTTCGTGTTTTTGATTTTCGTCCGCGAATCCCTTTTTGTTTGGGTCATGTTAACTTGTGCCCTAAGGGCACAAGTTAATGAACTTAAAATAGAATTAAGTAATAAATGATATGTTGAAAAGATAACTTTTGAAACTTTCAAGACATTGAATGCTCAATTTCTAATAAAAAACTTCTACTTTTGATTCCTTAACTTATGCCCCAAGGGCACAAGTTAACATTTCCCTTTTTGTTTTAGAACAAACCCTATAAATTATAAACGTTTTGGTTTTGGTCTCTGCCGTCATGTTTTGTTACAAAAAATGTGTGTGACAGACGAAGGATGGCGTGACAAATGGGAATGATTTGGCAAAGTCGATGATGAGTCACACAGTGAGAGAGACAAAAACCAAAAAACAAAATTCGTAGGGGGACAAACTCAAAAAACGAGAACAGAAAATTTCAAATTTAAAAATGTCGGTTCTTCCATCTTGTTCTTGTTTTTCTTCCTCCATTTTTAATGGAAATGTGTAAATTAGAAAAGGTGCATATGCTTACATTGGTTCCTGAGACCGTGATTAAGGATAAATTGCGGAATTCAGGGTAGCTAGTTTAACATATGGCTTCTTACGTTTTTGTTAACATAAAATGAAGTTGGCTTAAAGATTTTGTATTGAACTATCGTAATTATCTTATTATAATCAATGAATGATGTAAGAATGGAGAAACGCAAATAGTTATCCCGCTATTAACACATGCACTGCAAATTGACAAGTAACCAAAAGATGGTAGCTTTACTCTCAGATGCTTCTATAACTCAATCATATCCAGGCAATGCAGAGATGAAATCTGCTAAAAGTGCAGTTAACTGTTATGATAAAATGTTGTGTCAAACCCAATGCTGCTAATTATCACTCCATTATTGGTATACTATACAAAGAGGGGTTAAGAAGTGTTGTTATGATTATGATTACACAAAAGATGGGTGAGTTACCAGGATAATGGGAACTTTAAAGTTTAATGTTCTATCTGTGAAAATGGGGGATATAAATAGAAGAAATGGTGAAGGTGTGCAACTAAGATAAAAATTGTGGAAGAAAGATAGGAAAAATATGGAAGAATCAAGGTTATTACATTTGAATCTTTTGTCTTCTAGTTTTTTTGGTTTTGGTCCATCTACGATTTTTGTTTTTTGGTTTTAGTCCCTCTAAATTTGTGACTCAACATTTGGAACGATACATCAACATCGTCTGTCATGTCACTCGCTGTAACGTCATCTTCTGTTTGCCACGTACATGTTTTTGTAACAGATGATGACGACAGGGATCAAAACCAAAACGTTTATAACTTACAGTGTTTGTTTTCGGAAAAAAAGATACAAGGAACAAAAATAAAATACACGCAAACTTGCAAGACGATTTACCTATTTAAGCCAATTTTTTTAAACATTGGCCTGAGTAAATTTTAACAAAAATAGTGTGTTAAAAAATGTACGTTTTGTTGCTAAACATCAATTTGGTGTATAAGATTGAGTCAAAAACCTCTCCGAAAAAGAAAAAAAATTGGGTCAATGATAATTGGTGTATAAGATAATTTTTGTGGACATGATCGATCAAAATAAATGAATCAATTAAATTTAATTAAAATACATGCATTATTAACACAACATTGACCAGATTTTTTTAACATTTAAAACTTGTGCTCTTAGGCAGGGGGCGGTTCCCTTCAATAAGATGGGTTAACCCTTGCTAAAGAAATAATAATTCTTGAATTAGTTAGTATATATTTATATTTAGCTACCCTAAATAATAAATATTGAGCTACTTTAAATAAGTTTGGTTGTCGAAAATTAGTATAAATAAAATAATATATTTTTTTTACATCATTGATAGATTTTTTTTTGGTCAAGACATCATTGATGGATTTATTTGTATGGGTTTGATCTCTCAATAACAACTATAGAGAATAAATTTCAACAACAATAGTAAGAAACAAATGAAATGGATAATAAGTTAATACAAATAACTTATTGTTTACATTGAAAAGACATTAATAATATTTTTAAATATTTGTATGGATAAAATCGACTTCTTAAAACACGTTTTGTCCAATTTTTTAAATATTTGTTGTCAATTTTTATTTCATTTGTTGTTGCTTGAACTTACATTTCATATAAGTAAGAATCATTGTGATTTTTACGAATCGGTTAAGTTTCAGATTAAATTTGTTTTTAGTATCTACAACACTCGCAATTTTTAAGTTAAATTCCTAACATTTGTTTAATTTTAGTCCTTAATTTATTGCTATAGAGATTAATTGAAGACTAAAAATATTTTTTTTTGTATAATTATAAAAAGATGAGACAAAAATTGGATAAATGTTTTAACTAAAAATATATTTTATCCTTAAATTTCATATGCTGGTTTTAAAAATATAATTTTTTGTTTATATTTAGCCCCATCGTAGAATTTTCGCTAACTTCGCCGTTTCCCGTAGGACACATGTTAAAGAACCTAAAGTGGAAATATTGTCTAAGAAAATGTGCCTATTTATTATTCTAGAAATTAAAAATTAAAAATTTGTAATAAATATTTACCATTTATAGAATGTTTAAGATGTCTTAAATGCACACATTAGCATGATTCTTTAAATATAAATGATGACGTATAAGAATGAGTCACTAAATAAGAGTAGTTTTAGCAACACTCTCTTTTAGGCACCCTCTCTAACACTCACTTTTATTTTGGTTTAAATCAACGTGAGTCATACACTTTGAAAATAGAACTCACATAAAGTGGTGAGACATGTATTGATTTTATCCAATAAAAGAGTAAGTGTTAGAAATAATCATCAAAAGAGAGTGTTGCTAGCTTTCCTCCACTAAATAATCTAGATTTAGGGAGTACGAGTTATTTTAGTGGACATGATATATAGAAATTTATTTCGTGAATCTAGGCTAGACAATTGAGGTTTCCAAAGCTACTTTGGGTAGCCAAATGGTTTTATCATGAATCTAGGCAATTGAGGATTGAAGCATAGAGGTGAAGTAATTTCCAAAGCTACTTGGGTAGCCAGACGGTTTTACATTAGAGCACAAAGTTAAGGAAGTTAATTCAAAAGGATACTAGTATAACGTTGTTATTCCCGATGTTTTTTAACTTTGAAATCCGTTCAGCATCATCCTTATGTGAATGTGTGTGTGTATTATCACATCTCAATTCCTCAAGTAAATCCTTATCTTTTTTGTTTCGTTGCGGCGTTATGGAAGTTGAGAGCACTGATATGCCAAACTGGCTTGAACTTCCAAAAGACATAACAATGAACATACTGCAGAGACTTGATACACTTGAAATAGTAACAAGTGCATGTGTTGTTTGCCCTCTCTGGTGGAACATTTGCAAGGATTCTCTCATGTGGCACACCATTGACATGATGAGCAATATCTCTTTGTGTTACTCTGACTATGACTATTCTTCTCGTTTAGAGAAGATTTGTCGCTATGCGGTTGATCAAAGTTGTGGTCATCTCAAAGACATTTATATTAACAAATTTGGGACTGGAGATCTCCTTCATCACATAGCTATTAGGTATTACCGTTAGTTTTTTGTTTATCTGTGTTATTTATTTGTTATGATCAGTTTTACTGTTTTGTTTCTAGATGAAGGTTGTACGTTTTCTCCAAGATTCTCATTTGTTTAATATCGTGGTGCCTAGATCATTAGAAATGTCTCATTTTTATCAGAACAACAGCACTTCTGAAGTACTCACACAAGATATTAGAAATGCCAAAATATTATAGCAATAAATAGTTATTTTTCTTTGGTACATCCTTTCACATTTAGAACTTACTTTTTATAATGATTTGTTTAAGTATTTTTCTTTCTATCTTTTTTTTTTTTATGTTAATTTTCAGTGCAAGTCACCTAAGATGCATACGGCTTGAAGGATGCCATGAAATTTCAAGTAAATCATTCAAGGAAGTTGTGAATAAGATGCCATTCTTAGAAGAGCTTGACATTTCTCATTGTGTTCATATCCAAGTTGGTTTTTTTGATTATATTGGCCAAACTTGTCCACTTTTGAAATCACTGAAATTTACCCCTTGTTTTGAGGCTGAAGATAAGGATGACAATGCTGCATTTGCTATTGCAAAAACAATGCGTGAGCTGCGGCACCTTTCCATTTTGAATAATGAACTGTCTAATGATGGATTGCTTGCTATTCTAGATGGATATCCTCTTCTTGAATCTCTTGATGTGCGTGGATGTCTTCACCTTGATATGAATGAAAGTTTAAAGAAAAGATGCAGTGAGCAGATCAAAGAATTAATATTTCCAACCGAATTCATGGGTCAAAATTCAAGTTTTTGTGATTACATGACCAATCGAAGTATTCAATATATTTATAATTTGGCTGATATCAATTTTTGTTGGATAGATGAGATACCATATTGATTTTGATCAAGTGATGTTTAAAAGTTTGTTGTTTTCTTTGCATGGTTTGAAATCAACTTGTCTTATCTTTCACTTTCCCCTTGACAATTTCATTGTACTCTTATGTTTAACACATGAATTTGTTTCTGTGTTCTCATTGAATTTCTTAGCCATTCATATTGTGATTTACACCTGTTACACATTCAACAAATTAGAGGGTACAATTGAATGTAAAATTATTTTACATTAAAAAGTGTAAGTGACATTTATTTTGAAACAAATTTTTACCGTCAAAGTGATTTTGAAATGTAGGGAGTACTACCCAACCACAACTTACTCTTAAGGCTATTTTTTCCGCATGTCACTTTTGTAACAGTGACACCTATGAATCAAACAACAAAATTGTATCCTAAATAGCTTTTAGGATATGATGGCACGATAACTGTCACTACAAAAGGGCGAGTTGTAACAGAGGTATTAAGTTTGTAACCCTTGGTTTGTGATTTTGTGATTCAAACAATGAATTTATTTATAGTTTAGGGTGAAGTGAATTCCTATTGCCATATTATGTTTTTGAAACATGAATGCATTCAACTCTATAAGAGCATTCCTTTTTTATTTTAGATTATTTCCTTTTCTTCCATCACGTTTTTGAATTTGGTAATCACACTTCTTCACCATCACCTTGCCTATTGCCACAAGTTCTGCTCGTTCTTCTATGACATGTATAAATTCTTTTTGTTTAAACAGCAACTGATGTTCGTTTCCAGAGATAAAAGACAAGATGATGAGCTTGCCATGTTCTCGTAATGGCTGCAATAATATCCTTATCACAAGTGGAAACTTAAATGGAAGAACGTTTGGATCAACAACACGACCCACAAATTTCAACTTATTCCATTTCTCTTGACATAATGAAAATTCCTAGTGTTGATTTTTGTTTTATACATCGTCTAAAACCAATAAATATCTTTTACCTCAATAGTTCTTGCACCTCTCTTTATATTAGCATTTAATCCAAGACATCACACTTCTCTCTGTAAATATCTTTTACCTTATGTTTCTCATGCTTTCTTGCACCTCGCTTTATTGATTGAGAAAGCATCAGAAACATAATACAAAATTTTTGTATGCAAAATGCTACTCAGCCTAAATATCGTTGTAAAACAACTATGAGACAGATATAAATGAAGTCATTACTCCCTTGCCTTAGTTCAACAATAAAGTAGTTGGTTTGACGCCATTAAGTCACTCCAATCAACCATTACCAAACCGTAAAACCCACATGGAGAAGAAACTTGTTCTTTGTTTTAGCATTTTGATCGAGTTTCCTTGTAATATTTTTGAACCTACTGTTAATATCATGGCGAAACATGATGAGCTCCTAAGTCAACCAGATTCAATCGAACACTCACTTGGGATATTATTCCATGAAAGTTTTTAGAGCAAATAGTCACTTTAGTCCTTGACTTTGCACCTCGCTGTCACATAGGTCCCTGACTCCGGATTAAATACAAAGAAATCCCTGACTCTGCACTTCCGTACTTCAGTCCCTGACGTTAAATAATTCTATTAAATGTGTCACAAGGACTAAAGTGAAAGTAGAAAATTGTCACTTTAGTCCCTGAACCAAAAATCAATATCCTCAACTTGAATCTAAAATCTCTAAATCCCTAAATCTCAAATCCTTAAATATCAT
>Ga0315914_1009925_pt1 | contig 12038 bp, 7 predicted proteins | sample MpolenodulesMG_FD_203920 | JGI IMG/M metagenome (GOLD analysis project Ga0315914, IMG submission 203920) | Medicago polymorpha root nodule microbial communities from Los Angeles, California, United States - elongated nodules | ecosystem: Host-associated > Plants > Roots > Nodule | place: USA... | reverse complement strand
CCACAATAATTTCCTTGTCTTTGTTTGAGTTTGAACTTGTAGCAATATTTGTAGAAGAATCTCCATAGTTTAGAATAGCCCTAATTTTATTACCATCTTCGATCTTTGAACTAGTTGCACCACCAAAACCTAGAATTCCAACCCCACTATTATTACCCTCAATATTATTTCTCCATCTAACAAGAGAAGGGTTCAATATCTCGTTCAAACACAAAGACCCATGACCATACCCAACATTATGTGGGGCAATTTTGGCGCTAGTATAAGGTGGTTTTTGAATCATTGATTCCATTCTAACCCCAAGCGGCCTATATTTATAAGGTGTAAAAAGAGTACTATGATAACTAAAATAAGGGTTAAAGTGAGGTTGCGCCCCCAAACCTAAAGGATTTTGATCATACCTTTGTTGACGTTGCTTTTCTAATGCACGTTCCCTTTTATGGGCATTTTGGTGCCCACCCAACGCTTGTGCAGTAGAAAATTTTGCCTTGCAAAACGTGCATGAAAAAGACCTTGAATCCGAGTTATTTTGTTCATTGTTGTTATCTCCTTGCCCTTCGTTGTTGTCATGTGGAAAACAAGATGCTGAACCAGCGGAAATAGGGCTAAAGAAATCGCGCTCTTGCACCTTCGACTTGCAAACCGAGTCGTCTTTTGATAGCTTTGCGAAATCGAAAGACTTGTTGGAATTGGTGTTTGAGGATTGATGTTGTTTGTTCTCATCTTCTTTGACTTCATTGTTTTTATTAGCCAAAGAAGATGATGACCCAGATTGATAAGGTCTAAATAAACTTCCCTCATGCATCTTAAACTTGGAAACCGAATCATCTTGCGATAGCTTAACGAAATCGGTAGCCTTATTGGAGTTGGAGTTTGCGGCTTGATCTTCATTCGCCTTCATGTTCACAATTTCTTTTGTGTGGGAAGAAGAATCATCTTGATCTTGTGAAGTGGCAGAGAGGGTAGTGGATTTGGATGCCATGGTACAAAGTAAGTATCGCAAACAATGCCTTTGTGGTTTTGATGTGATGACAAGCTCTTTTTTTTAGGGTGATGTGATGAGAAGCTTATTAGAAGAGTTAATTATATAGAAAATATTTGAGTTAATGCAAATGTGTTCTTTAGGAAAAAGGACCGAAATATCTTTAGGAATATGAATTCAAAATCTGAAACGATGTGAGAAAAAATATTACACCGATTGGTTTGTGCATGAATATCTCTGCCTTCCTAATTTGGTGATGTAATTTTGTCTTCATTAATGGAAATATAAGCTTTTAAGAAGGCTTATTTATTTATAAAATATCTAAGTTAATGCAGATATCTTTAAGAATATGGAATGAAAATCTGAAACGATATGTGAAAGAAAATCGTACCGATGGATTCATAATATGGAATTTAAGTTAACCTTGCTTCTTTAATGATCGATATGTCTATATTTTCTTCAACATGGGTTGGGTTAATACTTCAAAAGTTAAAAATAATTAATGGCTTTAAATTGTGCTTGATCAAATCTTATTGCTTTCTTGACCCACATAAAAAAGGGATCTTATTACTTTTTGTCAAAAAAAAAAAAGTATTGCCTTTCTTTTGTTTGGACAAAATTCAAATCATAGTACAAAAATAATAAAATTCAAATATTATTCCTTATCGGTAAATTCAAACGTATTTTTTTGACGAAAAATAAATTCAAATATTATTAACATGCCGTTCCTACGAATTCCCAGTGGCAGAGCCCATAATGGGTTGGGGTGGGCCACGGCCCATCCAGAAAAATTAAAAAATTAACAATCATAAATCTATTTCTTAAGATTTTATACAATTTTGTGTCGGTTTTAGGTTTCGACTGATCCAAATTTCCGCAAAATGGTGTAGTGACCCACCTGAAAAATTTATATAATTTAATTATAGGTCTATTTTGCGAGACTTTAAACAATTTTTCAATAGTTATAGTTTTCCGCAGTTTCAAAAGTGACATACATGATTTTTAGTGGCCCACCTGAGTTTTCTTTTTCTTTCCTGGCTCCGCCACTACGAATTCGGATGCTCGGCTCTGTAACTGAAAAGAGATCCGTAATAAAATAAAAGCGTATTTTTTTTAAAGAACAATGTTCTATTTAAATTTTTTAAAAGATAAATACAATGTGTCGTATATATGCAGTACACGCAAAGGTAAAAATCACTACCGTATACATGAGGAACCTCAAACCACCCTCCCAAAAAAGCACCCACCTAACATCAAAAGCAAGAGGACCCAATTATTGGGGTATTACTTAGTAGTACTATTGGGCTATAATTTTTTTGGTAGGCCCATACCTTGCGGAGGCCCAACTACATTGAGCTGTTTGCACACCCAAGATGCTTGGAATAAGTTTACGGCTTATTTGGCCGAAAATAAAATCAAGAAGGCCTTAGAGGCTGAGTTACAACAAAAGATGGTTATATGAACTATTGGAAAAAATGTTGTCGAAACAGTTGGTGAAGAACCAAAGGAAATAATGGTTTAGGGTCAAAAGCTTGACTTTATTTTTGATGAAGATCCTTTAGGTTTTGAGAAAGATCCTTCTCTTGAAACCAAAAAGATCCAGGCTCAAGATCCTTTGGAAAAAATTGATTTGGGGGATGGATCAATTAAAAGGCCAACTTACATAAGTTTTAAAATTGGCCCAAAATTTAAGGTTCAAATAGTTGCACTTTTGAAGAAGTACAAAGACTGTTTTGCTTGGGATTATAATGAAATGCTTGGATTAAGCAGGAATGTGGTAAAATTGAAGTTACCAATTCGGCCAGACAAGAAACCAGTAAAACAGCTTCCAAGAAGGTTTGCACCTCAGATCATGTCGAAGATTAAAGAGGAAATCAAAAGACTACTCAAAAGCAAGTTTATTAGAACCGCAAGGCATGTTGATTGGTTAGCAAACATTGCTCCTGTAATTAATAAAAATGGAACTCTTAGAGTTTGTATATACTTTAGAGACAAAACAATGCTACACCAAAGGATGAATATCATATGCCAGTGGCAGAAATGCTAGTTGATTCTGCAGCAGGATTTGAATACTTGAGTATGCTCGATGGCTATTCTAGTTACAATCAAATTTCATCGCTGAAGAAGATGTGTCTAAAACATTATTTTGGTGTCCAGGAGCTTTAGGCACGTACGAATGGGTAGTAATTTCTTTCGGCTTAAAGAATGTTGAGTAATGAATTCAATGTTTCATGATTTTGTTGATGAATTTATGTAGATTTACATTGATGATATTGTTGTAAAGTCTTCATTGGAAGATGATCATTTAGAACACCTTCGACTATCATTTGAAAGAATGAGAAAATATGGATTGAAAATGAATCCACTGAAATGTGCCTTTGGTGTATGTGCAGGTGACTCCTTAGGTTTTGTTGTGCACAAAAAAGGTATTGAAATCAATTAAAATAAAACTAAGGCTATTTTGGAAACTAAGCCTCCTTCGACAAAGAAGGAACTTCAGTCCTTGTTGGGAAAAATCATTTTCTTAAGAAGATTTATCTCTAACTTATGTGCAAAAATACAAACATTTTCACCACTACTTCGATATAGGACAATTTTAACTGGGGGCAGGAACATTAAAAACCTTTTGATGCGATCAAAGATTATTTGACGAAGCCTTCAATTTTATTGCCTCCATTTAGAAATAAAAGCATGAAATTGTACATTTCTACATCTGATTCAACAATTGGAAGCACGTTAGCTCAAGAGGATGAAAATGGTGTGGAAAGAGCCATATATTATCTTAGTAGAGTATTAAATGATGTTGAAACTAGATATAGTCCTGCTGAAAATTGTGTTTATGTCTGTATTTTCATGTTCCAAACTTAAGCAATATATAACGCCTGTAGTTGTTTATGTTTATTCGTATTTTGATGTTATTAAACTTATGTTGTTGAAGCTAATTTTACATAGTAGAGTTGGAAAATGGGCTTTTCCTTTATCTGAATAATAGATGTTTCACCCGCGCTATCGCCCGAGTCTGTTATCTCCATACTCTATTATTTGTTAACAAATATTCTTTAAATCGTTATTAACATATATGTCATCTATGTTCGCAATAGCACAATCAAGTATATATGGTAAACTAACAACACATTTCAGCAAGGATCTATGTAGTCGACCGCAATCACCTAGCACATATTAGAAGCAACACATGTTGACACAATCCCATTCAGTCAAAGGTTTGATGTCATTAAAAAAAATCAGAATATATATGAATATGTATAAGACAAAAAAATTGATACAAATTAAAACACCAGAAGCTACATAAGTGAAAGTTAAAGTTTTAATTGTTGCATGAATATAATTTTCCAGTCAAAGTATACAAACAGTTGGGTTCAGCAGAGAAACCAACTCCCATATTCCTAAGCTGCAATTTCTGAAACAAAAGAAGGTTATGCTTAGCATTTTGAATCTTAGTGAAGGATGACCCAATCATCATTTTGAATCTTACAGAAGCCTCATAATCCTTACCAACCATCCCAAAATAGACCCTACCATTCTTTTACACAACTAAAACCTCAACATCATTGTTATTAGGATTACCTTAATATCATTGTTATTAGGATGCCAGAACATGACATATCATGTAATTTTTTCTCTTGGCTACAAAATAGTACAGTATATTCAATAAGCAAGTTTCTGTATTTTAATTGTGTCTGCAATATTATAAATTTGTGGTATCAAACTAAAGCTGGAAAGTTTCTTTACTACACACATATTTTTAGGAAAAAGAACATTCAAAAAGAAGAATATGTAAGCATGCACTTAAACATTAATACCAAAATGAGGTATTAATAAACATGTATGCAATAGAAACTGTGGTACTAACATGAGGTTTCGATAAACATATATGCGCTTAAACATTGTAGTGATCTCTAGATCTTGCACACAAACATTTAAGTGATCTCAAAGACCCTGCAACAAACACATGCATGATAACATAGACATATTTTTGGAAGAAGAAAAAAGACCCTGCACTTAAACACAAACAGAAATACAAAAAAAATAAACATATGTATGAAACATAAACAAATATTGACATAGTAGCAACATAAACAATTTAAAAATATAAATTAAAGCATAGTAACAACTATTCTAACTTATATAGGATGTATCAAAACATATGCATACATTTACCTTGGCTTGGAGATATCAAATTAAAAGTATTATGTGAGAAAGTGATAAAATGATATAAATGATTTTAAAAACCAACTTTATATATCATCATAAGCCCATTGAAAACATATTTGACTATAAATGCTAGTTTTCTAGTCAAGACTCTCAACTGCAAATGTAACTCAATCACAAACACTTACACATAAAGAATTAGATATACATAGATAAATCAAATGACAGGCATCCGAGCTACACGGAAACCAAAATATTGAGAAGTAAAAGTATGAACCAAAACACAAAATATACAACAAAAGAGCATTAATAGAAAACAATGTGACCCACTCTAGTTTTTCTTTTTTGTCCCTACAAAAGAGAATCCTCTTTAGATAAAAAAAAAATATATTAAAGAGAATCCTCATAATTTTTAGAAGGCTTGAGGCAAGTGACATTTTGAACTCGACGCCATTTTAGATTGAAACTATTAGTGATAGAAAGAGGAACAATAAACTTTCACTTACACCATGAGGAACCTCAAACCACCCTCCCAAAAAACACCCACCTAACACCAGAAGCAAGAAGACTTAATTATTGGGGTAGTACTTCGTAGTACTACTGGGCTATAATTTTTTTTTAGACCCATACCTTACGAAGGCCTAACTCCATTGAGCAGTTTGCACACCCCAAGGTCCGGCCCTGATTATAATGAATATCATAAGCACAATAACCCTTGATTCGAATTTCAATTATATGGCCCATATATAATATATTTTGTAAAAAAAAGTATATGGAACTGTTAGTTTGTAATTTCGACAAGCTCAATTAATGCGGTCAACAGTTGTTGACTTTTGACCTTTCAGGAATCAAAGTCGTTATGGGGATTTCGACAGAGTCTGACTTAGCGTGTGAAAGAGTCTAAAAGCTCTGAAGTTTGACAAGACGTAAGCCACGTTGAAAGCCATCGAAGTCAAAGCAGTTACTGTCAAAGCGGGAAAAGTTTGAATCCAAAGAACAACGGTTTCCTTGATGAAAACGTGGGAGACAAACGGTTTCTCGATGGAAGAAGTGTTGATCGTGGTAGTTAGCCTTTTTTAAATTATTTTGTTATGCATAAATAGTAGTTTTGCATATGGAAAATGGGTCAAAAATCATTTATAGAAATTCTAAGCACTTAAAGTACCAACGTCTAGAGAAAAGAGTCATACATAATGTATGTAATCTGATTTGTCGAACCACCTTTATTTTAATGCAATGCAATTTACCTTTTCTTTAAGTTTCTGTGTTTTAAACTTATAGTTTTTACTTGAAGGTGAGAAAAACACAAGAAGGGGGGTTGAATTGTGTTAGTTTTTTCTTCGTTTTCTCCTAAGCTGAAATCACTGTTCAGAAGCAGATAGAGTTCCGCTTTTGAAGTGATGTTCAGAATCTAGTTGCAGCGGATAAAATAGAGAGAGAGAGAGAGAGAGAGAGAGAGAGAGAGAGAGAAGAAAGACACAAAGCAATTATACAGGTTCCTTCCACAAACCGAAAGTAGTCATGTCCCCATTGCACTTCCAAGGAGAGTTCACTAAAATGTGATATATGATTACAACTACTCACTGCTAAAACTAGCAAGAGACTTCAAACTACTCAAGCACAACTGCAAGAGATTTCCTATGCTCAAGAACTTAATCAAGAGACTTCCTATGCTCAAGCACAATTGCAAGAGACTTCCTATGCTCAAGAACTTAATCAAGAGACTTCTATTCAAATAGAATTACAAAGAAATTTGTTTGAGGTTGAACACTTGATATACAACCAGTGGTGTTCACAATACAAATTAGATACAGACTCTTTAAGACTCTAGAATTTCTAAGATATGAAAGTTGTTAAGAAATTCTAAGTGAACTTTGATGTGAAACAATTTCAGCAGAGTTTTCGCACTTGTAAATTGTTGTGTGAGTCTTACTATTCTATATGTCTTCACTTCTTTATATAGAGGTGTGAAAGAGACGTTGTATAATTCCAGCACTTCAAAAAGAGTCGTTTGAAGCTTGATCAAATCACCAATGATCTATTGCTTGATTTGGTTATTGTCCTATGAGGGAGCAATTTCAAATTAATTCCCAATATGGAGGAACACTATTGCAGGCACAACTGTTGTTCTTGTACTAGCAGACATAAAAACAGAGTAGTGGACATAGTGGCTGTACACTTCCTACAAATATCCTTTTTCAACTCTCTCCAAAGAATAAGCATCCAAAGCCTTCAAATCCTTTTGAACTAGTCGTTGCTTCATATTTCTAGTCTTCTCTGATGATAGGCGTGATTAAATCATCATTTGAACAACATTTGAAAAGCTTCAATCTTTTAGTTTCTGATGTTCTTCAGACCTTCTGATGACGTCATCTTCTGGTGAACTAACTTTTGATGAGGAGAGTGCTTTTGGACCTCTTGTCTTCATAATTTCTACTCTTCAGAACTTCAAGCTTCCTTCTGTTGATTCAAATGCTCTCATTTGTTCTTCCAGAACCTATGCTTAAATAAGACATTGAAATTTTTTGTCTATGGTCCTGCACGCTTGAACAAATATTAGTATATCCAATTGACAATTTTTAATACCTTGTTATCATCAAAACTCAAAGGGTAATGTTAAACACATTTTGTTCCAACGTTACTTACATTTACTGCGTTTTCTTTTGTTTTATCCCTTTTTCTGTCGAAAGACACCATAGAGATGCATCGTGTTCATAAAGCAACCTATGAATTTGATGAACGTTCACTCATTTTCTGGAAAAAAATTGCACAACATGTCCTAGGATTTCTGGTTTGATCCTGCTTGTAATAACAAAAACCAACCCTTCTTGTTTACCAAAAACACCGGTAAACAAATTGGCACACCCCGGTGGAACCCTGTTTGTGCAATTTTTGGAAGCAATTTCCATAACTTTTCAAATATTTTTCTAATTGTTCTTGTGAAAACCGTTTTTTGGAAATCTGTAACTATTTTTTTTAGTAAACTCTTTTTCGGAAAAACTCAAGTCTGTGCATGTATTTTAGAAGTGGTAAAGCTATGAAAGCAATGATTAAACCCACCAATAGTAGTGCTTCAACGTCATCACAATCCTCTTCACAACTACAATCTACACAGGCATCTTCTCCAACAGTGGGTGCTAGTTTATCAACGGTCGTGGGAGCAACCATGGCTATGCCGGTTTCAACAGAAATGGGAGTAATCGCTCCCACAATTGCTCCGATAACAACCGCTGCACTGACACAACCAGAAATGGGAACCTTTGTGCCTCCATTTACTGTTGGTGTACCCGTGTCTACTAGTATTCCTGCCTCTCCTAACCCTCAAAATTAGGGCTAGATTTGATGATAGGTTCATTACCATGCGGAACCTCTCTTGGGAACAGCCGTATGGTATGCCAACTTTGATGATGGCAAATTTGCATAACAATGTTTCTGCATTTACAGATCATGCAAATCCATTCACACAGTTTAATACACATAGTCATTCAAGTTCTAGCATTTTTGGCAGAAGTGCTCTACCATCCTTAACTACGGAGTCTATGATGTTGTTAAGGCAACAAATGGATGAGAGTAACCACGAAATGGTTAATTTGTTAACACAACAAATTGATACAATGTTTAATCCTTTGATTCAAGACACAAACCAAAGTTATCAAGCCTTAGCCACTCAAATGGGGAGAAAAGAATATTTCTTCGCCCATCCACAAATTGTTCATCAATAGATTCCTCAAATCCAACATATCCCACATAACCAAAAATCCTCAACCTTTGCAAGTGGTTGAACCTATGGTTCAGAGGCAACAACCCGTGCCTCAACCCTTTCCTGTCGAGCCAATAATGCATGCACAACCAGAAATGATTTTGGTGAATCTGAATCAGGATACATATGAAGTTGTTAGGAATGTCTAACAGCAAAACATTGGAGCACATCATAAAATAGCCAATTTGGTTGAAACTATTATGGCTCAGAATGGCTTAAACATAGGGTTACATAGCCCAAACTTTGTATCTCCTTTGTCAGAATATGTTTTACAAACTGAACTTCCTAGGGGTTGGAAAATTCCTATGTTCACAACGTTCGCTAGTGATACCAGTGAATCTATTATCGAAAATATAACACGATATTTGACTGAGGCTAGAGATATAGCAAATAAAGAGAATTTGAGATTGAAGTTTTTTCCAAATTCTCTGACAAAAAATGCCTTTACGTGGTTCACCACACTTGCACCGCATTCCATTCAACATTGGACTCAATTAGAAAGGTTATTCCATGAACAATTCTACATGGGCCAATCTAAGATAAGTCTGAAAGAATTGGCGAGTGTTAGGAGAAGAGCAACTGAATCTATTGATGATTTGTTGGGTATTTGAGTATTGGCTTCATTGTTTCTAAAACAAATACTTATGTATGATGTTGGATACGATGTTCCAACATCTTGGCACAGTTCAGTGTGCCCTATTTATGTGGCTTAGTTTACGCAATCTTTATCTTATTAAGGAAACCACACCATATTTCTTGTTCACCAAGTATCATATTTTTGTCCATAATCAGTTGGGTGATTTGTTTCTAAAATATAGACAATATTCTAGGATTCCTTGGTGGTATGTTTGGCGGTTCCTAAAGATGTTCCTACTTTTTAGGAGTTACCATATTTGTTTCTGATTTGTTGCGTGAGGTTCCATGAAGATTTTATTCATGTGACTGGTGGTCCAAGAGACCTGTGTTTCCAGAAGAAATATATTTTTCAGATGGAAAATTTTATGTGTGAAATATATTTTCAAAAGAGATTTTGGAAAATATATTTCTGAAGAATATTTGTTTCAATATATTTCTAAAAAGAATATTTGATACAAATATATGTTTAGCCTATTACGAAAAAGCCCATGTTGTTGAATGGCTATATAAGGAAGACTCATACCTTAGTTTTATTTACCAATTCAATAGTTTTGAATTGAGTCTTTAAGCTTTCGACTTGTGCTTTATTTGTGAGCCTCTCTTTGTATCACCTTGATGCATTGAGCAGGACCTTTAGTTGAGTTGTAATGGATCAAAACCATTGATTGATAAAAGAGTCATTTTTAGCGTTTTGAGTCGTCTTCCATGTGTGTTCTTCTCTTGTATCGTTTATGATGCAAGTCTAAGACTGTTTGTTAATTGTGAGCCTTTCTTGTATCACTCTGATACATGTTAAGGACTGTTTATTGAGTTGTAAACTCGTGTTCACTACACCAAAGCTGTGAAGCATGGTGTTAGGTAGTTTCTTTGAAGGTAACTTCATCTTTTTGTTTGTGTTTAAGTCTGATAATCACAGGGGATGTGATTGATTGTAGAATAGTGAGATGGGATCTCAAATCTAGGAATTCCTAGGTTGAAATCAATACGGGTAGGTCCTAGGTCTAGAGTTGTAAACGAGGAGTTTGCTGATAAACTTAGAATAAGGACTACAGTAGTGGATTTCCTTCCTAGCTTGGTAGCCCCCAAATGTAGGTGAGTTGTGCCGAACTGGGTTAACAAACTCTCTGTGTATTTTACTTTCTTGTCATTTATTTTCTTGCAAATTTTATGTTTGTTAGCATGACGTTGGAACATTAAACGCAACATCTGTTTTCTGTGTTTCTGGTGTTTGAACTTCACATCGAACATCTTCTAACTGATGCACTAGAAATTCAACATTTGTTATGTTTGCCTTGATCTGTCTGTTTTATGCTAGCTCGATGTTAAAACATCTTACTCGACATTATGTTCGTATCTAATGTTGAAACATCGTATAAAACATCAAAAAGCTAACCTGCCGGAATGTCATGATTACTTGAACAAATTCAGATTGCTGAAGGCTAGATGTTTTACTCAAGTGGTCGAACATGAGTTAGTCGAAATGGCCGCAGGTGGCCTAGACTATTCCATCAGGAAGAAATTAGATACTCAACACTTGAGGGATATGGCCCACTTGATTTTCTTTCAATCCTATCACCAGCATAATCAGCATCACCGAATCCAACCAACTTATAATCTAAGGATTTCCTGTAGAGGAGTCCAAGATTAATTGTTCCTTTCAAATACCTGGAGATTCTCTTAATAGCAGTTAAATGAGATTCTCTAGGATCTGACTGGAATCTTGCACACAAGCACACACTGAATAAAATATTCGGCCTACATGCAGTAAGGTATAACAAAGAACCAAACATACCTCTATACAGCTTCTGATCTACCTTTGATCCAGTATCTTCTTTGCTTAAGGTGCAGGTAGGATGCATTGGTGTGTTCATCACTTTACAGTCTTCAAGCTTGAACTTCTTCAGAAGCTCCTTAGTGTATTTTGTTTGATGAACATACACCCCATCTTTGCTTTGATTTATTTGAATTCCAAGCAAGAACTTCAATTCTCCCATCATGCCCATTTCAAATTCATCCTGCATTAACTTAGAGAACTCCTTGAAAAGAGATGCATTAGTAGAACCAAATATTATATCATCAACATATATCTGCACAACAAAAATGTATTTCTCAAGAATCCTTCTGAAGAGTGTTGTGTCAACTTGACCTCTTTTAAAATCATTTTTAATTAAGAAAATACACAATCTATCATACCAAGCTCTGGGAACTTGTTTAAGACCATATAGTGATTTCTTAAGTTTATAAACATGGTCAAGATGCTTCAGATCCTCAAAACCAGGAGGTTGCTTGACAAACAATTCTTCTGATATCACTCCATTGAGAAATGCACTCTTTACATTCATTTGATATAAAATTATGTCATGATTTACTGCATAGGATAGAAGTAACCTGATTGCTTCCAATTTTGCAACTAGAGAAAATGTTTCAGTATAATCAATGCCTTCTTGTTGACTGTATCCTTGAGCAACAAGTCTAGCTTTGTTTCTGACT
>Ga0315914_1009924_pt1 | contig 12040 bp, 7 predicted proteins | sample MpolenodulesMG_FD_203920 | JGI IMG/M metagenome (GOLD analysis project Ga0315914, IMG submission 203920) | Medicago polymorpha root nodule microbial communities from Los Angeles, California, United States - elongated nodules | ecosystem: Host-associated > Plants > Roots > Nodule | place: USA... | reverse complement strand
CTGAACTTCCTTTCATACTTCGAAATTGTACGGATTACATATTCCGGACATTATTTCGGTTTTTTCCGGATTACGTAATCCAGAGGGCATGTTTGTCATTTTTCAGGGCGCATGAGTATGGCATATGGTCGGAAAAGTAATAGTCGAAAAAATAAGGTTAAGGTAAATCTGAAGGAGTGATATGAGACGAGTTTCAGCTGGGTGAAAATTATTATATTTTTTGTTTTGGGCCTAGTAAGAAACAAATTAGTTTGAGAAACTAATAATAAAAATAAAAAAGATTATGCTAAAAGTGTCCATAAGACATTAGTTAATGAGGTAAGATCATCTCCATTTATAAAAATAAATGGAAGATGCAATTTGGAGAGAAATAGACACAAAAAATAGGTGGTGAGTCCTATCATTAAGTGGGTCCAACCATCATTAATTATTTTTTTACTTTTTATGGGTATTTATCTCTCTAAATGGAGAAAATGGAGAGGGAAATAAATGGAGATGATCTTGACTACTAGTTAATAAGTCAAAAATAGAAAGATTTTTTTTTTAAAATTTCATGTAGAAAAAGTTTATTTTTAAAGTTTCAAGGCGTTGGATACACAACTCTAAAGGTAAACTTTCTCTTTAAATATTTTTAACTAGTGCCCTAAGGGCACTAGTTAGCATTTTCCAAATAAAAAATAATAACAACAGTGTGGTTGAGTGTGTTCAAATATCGACAATAAATTTGCACCGGGTTGACCTGAGTGTTCCCATAACAACCCACAATATTCACCCAAACTAGTTGTGATGCACTTTTATGAAAATTGCTTTTCGGACATTAGAAATGTTCAAATAACACAAGTAAAATACCATTTTGCCCTCAACGGCAGATAACTATCGTTCTCTTGTCCGGCAGCAGTTAACTGTCGCTACAACCAGCGGCAGTTAACTGATGTTGCGTTCGTGGGTCAAATTCCAGTAGCTCATTCCTTCCTTTTTTTCCCCACATTTGAACATGTTTTATACATACAATTTTAAACAAATTTTTTCACTCTTTTTCATCCAATTGCAAATTCATGAATATAAAATGTACGAAATAATATTTGACATGATAAAAATAAAGCGCAAGAAATAATATAAAACGTACGAAAATGTCATAGAAATACGAAACGGTATGAAACATTTCATAATAATACATCACCATCATCATAGTCATAATGTACAAAAAAAGCCTAATAAGAATCAACCCTGTTGCCTACGATGCCTCTGCCCCCTGCGCTGCCTGGCAATCTGATACGTAAGGGCAGGGCGACCAGTACTGCCAATCTGAATCACATCTTGAACAATCTCCTCTTTAGTCATCTCGCCGCTCCTGGCCATAATATTATCAACTATCATCACCACATCCCTAATGATCGTCAGTGTGTTAGGCATCTTCTCTATAATCTGATCCACGTTCGCCGACCTGGGAAGAGATCCTTCATCAGGTGGGAGTATACGAGGGTGAGAGACTTTGGCATACCAAGCCATGTAGCCAGGCTCATGATGCCATGCTCTCTGACACATCTGTCTCCAATTAGGGTAGAACCACTCAACGGGGTCTATCAACACATCCTTAGGCATCTCAGCGACATTTGACGGATATCTGGGAATGTCTTGTACAAAGGCAAACTGCCTCTTAACCCGCTCAGGTAAATGACGGTACACCCTCTCCTTCCTGCACATAAGTCATCCTGAGTAAGTGACAATAAGCTGGAAAGGGCGGATCTCACTATGATTAAGACATTATCACTATAAATTTTAAAAAATTTAAATAAATTAAAGAATTTAAACATTTACACTAATTTTTTTTAATAAGAATTTAAACACTTACATTATGATGGTTCACACAAAGAGGGATCGCCACGTGCCTCACGTAGTCGGACAACAAATGCGTGGTCTCAGGATCTCCAGGAAAGGGAGGCCCTACAACAGGGCAGGGCGGTATCAACGGAGCACGACGACGTCGCCGCGAGGCTCGGGCTCAAGCACAATATCATTTGCTGTAAGATAATCTGCCTCAACAACCTCGTCCTCTGCCACCTCATCATCCTCTGCCTCCTCCTACGGCTGATAAAACATAGCCTCCTCCTCCATCTGATCATATCCCTCAAATCCCCCCGCATACCCGGCATACTCATGCGCCTGTGTCAGATCAACCACCAGGGAGGAGTAATCCATATGTGGTTGTGAACCTGACGTCTCTTCACCTATCCTCAAGTCCCTACATCTCCGAGGCTTTGGAACATACAGGTTTTCAACCTCCAGCTCCTTCCGATGGCTATTTGTCATATCAAGTTTACCTTTGCGCACCCTACCCTCTCTAATACGCCGCTCCCGCGCATCCTCCTCCCCAGCCATATCTGTACAAAAAAAAATTAAAAATAACATAAATACGTGGACAATATATTTAGGCATTTCCTAAAAACTATATACTTTTACGGTAACACAACCTAAGACATTGAACATATCATAAAAATCCAAGCAAGTAACATGTAACATATCATAAATTATACTTAGGCATTCATAAAAATCCAAGCTTAAAATCATTCAACTTAGGCATTTATGTAACATACCACATTATGTCATTCTTAAACTTGCCAAAAAATGTAAAAATCCAAACTTAGAATCATTATAGCATATATACATTATAAAATTTAACATATTTGCAAAAAAATTAAACAAAAAAAAAACAAGATTATCTCACTTAGGCATTTCATCAAACACCTTAAGTTCATTTCGAAATACTAGCACAATTAGTGTTAATTCAACATCGAATTAAACTACATTGCACCTAAGCCTACTCTAAACAACAATGCCAACATAAACAATCCATTACAATATCAAATTCTATCATAATTTATGATTTTTAAACCTAACCTAAACACCAACATTTTGCTAAAATTATCAAAATAACATCCTAAACAACCTACATTGCATGTAAATAGAATTAAGATGACTTACTTGAAGAAATTAGGATGATTTTCATGCAAATGAGGTTTGGGTGATTTTGGATTGAATTTTGAAGTTGCTTTGCATGTGTTCCGGCAACCAGAAACTGGAGTTTCTGCGTTCTTAAGATACAGATTGCAACTACAGTTAACTACCGCTGCGTTAACTACCGCTGAGGCCAGCGCAGCGGTAGTTAACTATAGTTGGTTTGACAAACTGTAGTTAACTAGTCAATTTCATACTTTCCATGTGTTATTAGAAAGATCTTGATGTCAAAACAACAATTTTCCACTTTTATCCAATTCGAATGTGTGAATTTACATCGGATTGGTCGGGTATACTCGGGTCGACCCATATCTGAGTAATAAAGCCAATAAAGCCAGAGTACAAAGTACAAGAACAAGATAAATTAGTTAATCATTTGTCGTTATCATAAATGTATAATTTATGATGTGGAAGATATATACGACATGTAGTAGTGTTGCGTAGCCATTTTCTTTTTCTTCCCATCATTGTTTTCTGCATCATCAACATTTTCACACTTCCCAACACAAACCAACCCAATCGCTTCATTTCACCATCCTCCTCCTCCTTCTTCTTCTTCTTCCACCACCACCATGACTCGTTCCAATCCACAAGGTATCTTTCTCTCTCTAATCTTCATTTTCTGTTATGGTTTGATTCTCTGATCCGTGCAATATGATCCTATGATTTGTTTTTTGTTTTAATATTCTTTTATTGCTTACCCTAGCTATAATAATTTTAACCAAAGTTTTGATTTTATGTTGTGACAGATAAGAATGGAAATATGCCTTCATATTTTGATTTGCCACCACTTGATGTTTCTCTTGCATTTCCACAAGCAACTCCAGCATCTACTTTTCCTCCTTGTGGTAACAACCTTGATTTAATTATTTTTATTCATACATAGATAGATAGATAGAGATTAAATTTGATTCATTTCACCAATTTTATTTCCAGCCTATTATTATTCTGTACATCTAGGACATGCATTTATGTCCAGGTTGGATAAACAACTTAATCAAGTGTTTACAGCAAAAAGATTTAGGCTTTGTTTGACAAGACACATTTTTTAGCTTATAGCCTATAAGCTCATATGAGTCTAAAAAAGACCCGTTTGGTAACTGTTATTTACTCATGAGCTTATAGCTTAAAGCTTATCATTATTTATCTCAATTTTACACATGTATTCTTAATTGAAAATTATTAAATATTAATTATATACATCATTTCTAAGTCATTTTATAAGTGTTCATTCAGCTAGCTTATCAGCTATCCTATCCGCTATAAGTTCACTTATAAGCTATTTGCTATTTTTTTACCAAACAGAGCCTAACTAAGCATTTATAGCAAAAATATTTATATATACGTGCCCTGGTGATACGAAGTTTGGTCAAGAGGTAAGTAAAATCTGGCCAAGAATTGTTCCACCAACAAATCAAACTCACGTTTTCCTGAACAATTCGTTATTTGGTGGAACTCATTAACCACTTGAGCCCAATTGCTTGCTTTATGTATAAGTTATTTGACTTATTTCTATAACAAAAGATAAATTAAGTCATATTGTTATCATATAAACTATAAGCTGTTTTCATAAACTACCATGTAGAGCTTAATAAGCTGAGAACATCTTATGAACATATCATCACCTCTTAAATAGTCTCACATGTGCTTATGCTAGTAGATACACGTACATTAGCCAATCCAAACAGGCCCAATAGTTAGTTGATACTCTAAAACCCGAAAATTAAAGCTTCATTTAGAGAAGTCACATTCTGATACATGTGTGTATGTATGTAACTTTGAATTTTCGACAAATATACACTTTGATCTTATACTGTTAATCTTCTTATGTGCTTAACGTTACATGATTCTGGAGTATAAAATATGAGCAAGACATGCCTGGGTTTGGAGGATTGACTTGCATTTTGTATTTGTGATGGTTGTTGGAAAGTGCAGCTTCAGATTATTTTCAATTCGATGACTTATTGAAACCGGAGGAGCGAGCCATTAGGATGAAAGTGAGAGAGTGTATGGAAAAAAATATTGCTCCCATAATGACCCAGGCAAGCTCCTTTTCTTTTTGCTTTTTTAAAGTATTCAATGTAAATATCTTTGTTGGTCCTCCACGAGTAAATATGAAATTTGGTTAAGATGCTACTTGTATTGATTTGGTTTCAAAAAATATCTGTTTGGACATATTGATTTGGTCCTCAAATTTGTTAATGTGCTAGCAAGTCCATCCCTTCATGAACCAAGTTGTTGTATAGACATAAGTTTTTGGGATTTAAAGCAACACACGTAGCATCTTTGAGAGTCCTGATTGTATATTTGTACATGTCTGTGTTGACAATGTGAAAGACCAATTTGATGTAATCAAATTGAAATGAAGGGGGGTTTCTAATCTATTCATTATTGGAGGACAAAACTGAAGTTAATTACATGTTTTTTGATGTTTGCATCTTTTTGGAGGAAGAGTGAAGGTACCTCTCCTAAACTTGATCTCATGCTTTTTAACAGTATTGGGAGAAAGCCGAATTCCCATTTCATGCTATTCCAAAGCTTGGTGAACTGGGTATTGCTGGTGGTACAATCAAGGTTCTCTACATATTTTCCTTGTATTTTGTCCTAATTAGGTCTTAAGAAAGTTCAGAGTTTTTAGCTAGTTGTGATTGATTCTCAGGGTTATGGTTGTCCTGGTCTTTCCGTAACCGGAAGTGCTATTGCTACAGCAGAAGTTGCTAGAGTTGATGCAAGTTGTTCGACTTTCATTTTGGTCCATTCATCCTTAGCAATGCTCACTATTGGTAATATTTATATTTGTTGAAATGGTAATTGTTTTGCTAATAGTTGTTCATAGTTCCTGATATTTATATCTTTGATTGGCCACAATGTATAGCATTGTGTGGCTCTGAAGCTCAGAAGCAAAAGTATCTACCGTCATTGGCACAGCTAAAAACTATAGCATGTTGGGTTAGTTGTCTTCCTTGGATTTTGAAGATTTGTGTAATTTTTCTGAAGTTACCACTTCTCAAAGAGGTTGTTTCTTTATTAGGCCTTGACTGAACCTGACTATGGAAGTGATGCAAGTGCTTTGAAGACCACAGCAACTAAGGTTCAGTGACTGTTATTTGCCTTTCAATTCTTTTTGACTTATTTGTCTTTCTAATGAGACATATTTCACTGTACTCAATTGTTTGAATGTTCAACAGTATAGTTTTTTTTTGCTTTGTAAATATCAGGTAGAAGGTGGTTGGATCCTTGAGGGCCAAAAGCGATGGATAGGAAACAGTACATTTGCTGATTTGTTGGTTATCTTCGCAAGGAATACCTCAACAAATCAGATAAATGGGTATGTGATATGTGTAGTTAGTCCTGTCATTGTTAAATCCCCTATACATATAAACATCCGTGGGTAATTAGCATTCTAGCCCGTCTAAAGGCCACAGAGATCCGAACATCCGTGGAATTTCATGGACTTCCTGTACTATTTCCTCGCACCCAAAAAAAAATAGAATGAGTGAATGAATGTGAATGTTTGGTCTTTGATATAGTGGTTTTTTTACCAAATTTATGGCCATTACTCGGCTAGAACTTCACACATTAACAAGAAGATAAAGAAGATAAGTTTCTCTCTATGTACTTATCATATTAAAGAATATAGCTTGGGAAAACAAACCACGAAACATTTTAAGACCTGTTTGGCTCGAGATTTACTTCTTTCTGTTTGTACTAATAATGAATAAAACGGAACTACGTTTTTACTTTGTTTTCATCGTTTCCTGTTAGAATGGTCCAACCTACGAAAGAAGGTGGACATTTTGGTAATTATCAGTTAAGAAAATACAATTGAATATATAAAATGTTTTCTCCAACTGAATATGACCTTAGAATACTAGATTTCCTTGCTTATGCATTTCTCTACTAAGCTTTTTATTTTGTTGATGCCTTTATGTCCTGCTTCACATCACAATTACTTATTTATTTACATTTTTCTTATATGCATATCATTTCAGATATATCGTAAAAAAGGATGCACCTGGTTTAACTGTCACAAAAATAGAGAATAAAATTGGACTTAGAATCGTACAAAATGGAGACATTGTTATGAGGAAAGTTTTTGTCCCTGATGAGGACAGAATAGAAGGAGTCAATTCTTTTCAGGATACAAACAAGGTAACATTTATGTGGAATTGTGTTGTTTTTCTGCTGTTACTCAAATAATCACCGCGTGGTTTCCTCAGTACAACAACAAATTACTGTTACAAGTCTGATTCATATAGTTTCTATTACTTGATGAAGTAGTCAAACATTTACGAATACCTTACTACATGTATGATGTATCCTCTTTTAAAACCAGTTGCTGTGCCGTTGTAGTATTCTGCACGTCTTAGGTTATGAATAAGATCAGCATTTGTCTGGTTGTGGGGCCATTCTTTTATTGCCAGTGCACTAGAAGGCTAATGCTGGTCCGACCTGTTGAATATATCACTAATGCATGTTAAATTTGTGTTTACCTGTTTTTCCTTTAGGGCAACGTTTTATTTGTTAATATTGTCACATCTTTTTTTGAAAACATTTTTCCTTCTCTCCGAAGCATTGGAGATTAGATACGTGGTTTAGTTTTTGTTATGTACTGCTGACTAGTGAGATTTGAGTTAACACAATTGTTGTAATTTATTTATTATTATTATTATTATTATTATTTTTGTAATTTATATGTTGCTTATTTGTTTTTGCTATCTCTAAATAGGTACTTGCTGTTTCGCGTGTGATGGTTGCTTGGCAACCTATTGGTATATCAATGGGCATTTATGATATGTGTCACAGGTATGTTCTTTGCCAAATACAATGTTTTACAAAACCAAACTGGATATCGAACCAATGGGACTTTTGATCATGGTTTAGCTGCTTTAATTTGTTCAAACCACCGAAATCAATGAGCTGTAGACAATGTCTGTCTGGTTTCAATTTGGTTTCTAAAACATTTGTCATTAAATAAAAGACATGCTTATATAACACTTAAATCAAAGTTTTCATTGCATATAATTCTGAACTGTATGTGATTTAAAGGTACCTAAAGGAGAGGAAACAATTTGGAGCACCATTAGCATCTTTCCAAATCAACCAACAGAAACTTGTCCAAATGCTCAGTAACGTTCAAGCGATGATTCTTGTTGGTTGGCGTCTATGCAAGTTGTATGAAAGTGGTAAAATGACCCCGGGTCATGCTAGCTTGGGAAAGGTAATTAGTAGTAAACACAGTGTTGTCAAATAGAGGCTATAGTGCCATAGTGTAGCACAATTCGGACAAACTACTGTTGTTTTGCGTACGCGATTGGTACAAAGTGTTATTAAACTACGTCTATAGTAGCACTATAGTGTAGTGGCATTCTCTGCAATTTCCATTTGACAACATTGTAATTACCCTGCCCTTACAAAATAAGATATGACCACCTAGTTTTGAAAATTCTAGGTTGTCTACTTTGTTGTTATTATTGATTTCACTTGATTCAACTGTGGTAGGTACTGATAATAAATTTTCAATATTTTTTCAGTCATGGATCACCTTGAGGGCAAGAGAAACAGCTGCTTTGGGGCGAGAATTGCTTGGTGGCAATGGAATTTTGGCTGATTTTCTAGTGGCCAAGGTCATCATGCCTAATTCCTTATTTAATGTTTTACTTTGTTCAGCTCTAAACTGATCTATAGATTAAATTGGAATAATTTATAATTGTTTAGTAAGATGCTATGTTTCCAAAGTCCTCACCAACAAAAACCTCCAAGGTCCAAGTATGATTTTTGTTTGAAGGAAAAGGTCCAAGAATGAAATTTATTAAAATGAGTGGATGGTGATGGTGATAAATTTCCCTTAGTTCTAGATAAAATATAGACCCTGCATGAAAGTTATGATAACAATAAATGAGGTTTTTAGATAAGGATGGAAATGTGGGCCCAATTTTGTCGTAATGATTTTTACATATTCATTCAAACTGTCCAAGACCTATGAACCTTGCCTCATGCTAACTACTTGGACGTGATTTGTTGGTGAAGGCTTTTGTAGAATACAATTAAATGGAAAAATTACACTGTGGTCCTTTAACTTGGATTTGCGGCTTTTGTAGAATACAATTAAATGGAAAAATTACACTGTGGTCCTTTAACTTGGATTTGCAAGCTACTGGCGCCTACACATAGTTATGAACACGCAGTTGCACTCAGTCATTTAATTTTCTCAAATTATTACCAATATCAAATATCAATATGTCTCAAGTTATTACCGGTATCAATGTGTCTGATTTATTTAGTTTACAAGTGATCAAATTGGTAGTCTATTAAAGTGATCAACCACAGCTTTGTATTTCATTTTTGTTCACATTGGGAAGGTTAATTGTTCCAATTATGGACATCTTGTTTTCTGACATCTCTCTGTTTTTCTTCTCTAATTGTGCAGGCATTCTGTGACTTAGAACCTATCTACACCTACGAAGGCACGTATGAAATCAATACTTTGGTCACAGGAAGAGAAGTTACTGGTTTTGCCAGCTTTAAGCCAGCTACTCAAAGAAGTAGAATGTGAAAGTGTAAAAGTGTAAAAGTGTTCCTCTACAGACACTATTACACTATTGTATTCCTTTGGTTCATATTTTTGTAATTAATAAGTACCAAAACAGAAGCATTCAATAAAATGTTGAGTAGATTACAATGCAATGAATTAAAAATAATGATAGTATTGCATATTCCTGAAGTCTACATCTCCTCTTTTCCTTTTGTTGGTGAATGCTATGAAGAACAAGCTGCTTTATAACCTGCTTTGGCATTTCTGCATTCTCTTGCCCTCTCTGTGTGAAGAATGAACCTTGTGTTGAGGAAAGTATAAAAATTACACCTGTTATGATGCAAAATTGCAAATGTCCAAGTGCATGGGAAATTGAAAATGTGATTTTTTTAAGGTTCCACATCTTATGCATCTAAGTTATTCTTCACTCACAAACATGTCTTAATATCACAAGAAAAAAAAAGAATTCTACTGTAAATATAATATATAATATAATAATAACAATAACAAGTAATTAAATCAGAGGCAGCTGTTTGAGTACAGGTCCTGGTCTGGCTGTCACTCTTTGTCATATTGTAGCTTCCAGATGAAGGATGCATTGCATGGCCTGATCTTGCTCATCAAGGAAACATCATTAGGGGTAGAAAACCTGAATGAACACTAATCAATGCACATCATCACTGCTAAACCCTATGTATTACACAACTCAAACTCTTATAAAAAATATAAATATAAAAAAAAAGGGAAAGGAAAAACAGAAGGAAAACCAAACCACCTTAAATTTCCCATGATTCATTCACCCTTGGTTTTCCCTTTGAGCATCCTTATCAAAACCCAAAGACCTAACCTTGAGCTGAAGCTCAGCAACAGCAACAAAAAAGTTGAGAACCTGAGCTGGTTTCAGTATCTGCACAACTCTCAAAGCTGTCTCAGTCCTCAAAGCATCAGCATTTGTTACCAAATTCTCCAATGTTTCCTTGAATGAACAAGAAACAGTACCCTCTTCTGCCATGAATGACCTACTCAAACACACTCTTCCATGGCTTCTAACATTGTCAAGAACCGGTGGCGCCGCCATACTCTCATGAACCTTAGCCAATTCATCATTGAGTTCTCTCTCCTTCATCTTAGTCTCTTGTTTGAGGTCACTCAGCCTCTGCCTCTGATCATCTGACAAATCCTCTAAAGTTTTGTTTACAAGATGAAATGTTAACCCTGGTTTAAACCCTGCAACCCAGAGAAAAGATTTTTCCAATGAACTGAACCATGGTGGTGAGAAAAGAAGAAGAATATTTTGATGGGCTATCTTTGATTTCTCTTCATAGTATTGTCCATAGTGGCAGAGTACTCTGTTTAACAAATTCAACCTATCAGAATCAGCCAACTCTTGTTGCTGTTGTTGAGCTGAGAGAAGATCATTGAGGTAGTTTCTTTGACGAATCATCCATCCTTGGAGAAATTCATCAAATGCAGCAACATTTACATCAGTCATCTATGTATTATTCTTAGGAAAACAGAGCAAAACAGAGAGAAACAGAGGAAGAAAATGAAGAAGAAGATGATGGTGTATTTTGGTGGTGTTTGAAACACGTGATTTAATAAATATATAGTGAAAAAGGGTCAAAAGGGTGTGAGAAAATGTTGGTTTTCTTAAAAGGGAAGCATTGGTAATGGTGGTGTGGTGAAAGGAAAAAAAGGATAATGGAGAAAACAGAGTCATTTGGATAAAAACAGAGTATAAGCGGTGTTGAGTTAAGAAAAACAGAGGATAATTTATAAAGAGTAAAAATAATGGTGCTCATTTGAGAGTGGTTTTCGGTGAAATTTGTCTGCACGTGCTATATATTTTAAATTTTATGAAAAGTTATGATGAAATTAAAACAAAAGAGTGGTAGAGGGGATGAACGGTTGGTTGAGGATTTTGATGAGTTGTGGGGTTGGTTTATTCATGTGAAGGGTGGTAGTCAATTATGATAGAGTGTGTTGTGTTGGTATTTGAGATATTTTTTTAGGGTCAATTGTATTGGTCACAAGTGAGATAAGTCTTACATTATGTATAAACTTGTTTTTATCATTGGATTACCTATGCTTTATCAAATGAGATCTTATGTTACAAGTTGATCTTATAAATGTATGATTAACTTACTTGTGCACGTTAGACAATTCATTTTTTGATTTAGATATTTATTTTAGGGTTAAATATGTTTTTGGTCCCTATTTTTAATTTAATTTTTGTATTTTTTAATGAAATAGTACAAAAATATGTAAAATATTCTAAAAATAATTCCTAAAAAAATCTAGAATTTTTTAACAAAACACAAATTAAATATGAATTTTTAACCATAAATAATATAAAAATTATATTAAATTCACGTTTTGTTAAAAAAATTCTAATTTTGTTTTGGGAGTGATTCTTATAATATTTAGAATTTTTCTGAAAATTTTTATTAAAAAATATGAATTCTACATATGAGTTTACTTTAAAAGAGC
>Ga0315914_1009918_pt1 | contig 12047 bp, 6 predicted proteins | sample MpolenodulesMG_FD_203920 | JGI IMG/M metagenome (GOLD analysis project Ga0315914, IMG submission 203920) | Medicago polymorpha root nodule microbial communities from Los Angeles, California, United States - elongated nodules | ecosystem: Host-associated > Plants > Roots > Nodule | place: USA... | reverse complement strand
GAACAGAGAGATGAAGATCCTGTCAAAATTGAAAACATAAATGAATAATTTTTTTTTTATAAAATTATTCTATGTTTCTATATAAGTCGATGATTATATCGCCTATTTCATTACATTGTTGGATTTTGCTGCAAGTTTATATCTACAATGAAACAATACTACATATAAGTGTATTAAAATTGAAGGTATGCAGATATAAGTCCTCTATATAACTTATGAACTTCAAAAAAAAAAAATCAAGTGGAACGTGGAACTCGACCTCTTAGATTAGTCGACATATGAACCAGATACCGAGTTTTTAAAAAAATGTATAAAATTTGTTTAGAAATATTAAGCATATTAAAATATAGTTTTTAAATGTCACTCAAAATTTCCTTCAAAAATAATGCCACTCAAAGGTATACAAAGACGCTTTTAAGTTCTTTTATGTGTTTTTAACGGCACGAGTCAAAAGTCTAGATGGGTTGAAAATAATGATGAAGATGGTGATGATACTGATGTGACTTCAAATGTCGTTTGTAGAAAAGTAGTATTTTGTAATGTATGATAATTAATGTAAAATGTACGGTTTTCAAACTTTATTAACGTCACTATGATATGACTAATATAATACATTTTTATCATATGATTTATTACACTACAATTCTAAAGTTTTGTATTATTTATTCGTGTTTGTTTAGTCGGTATGACTCGTGCATCGCACGGGTCAATGGTCTAGTATTTAATTATTTATATGATGTCTTGTTGTAGGGTATTAGGTTAAAAAATGGTTTGTTTCTGCCACACAACTAACTCTGTTAACAGATTTGGTGGTTAGTTTCCTCGTTATCTTTGATTTGGGTTGGTCCATCATGAGGTTGGTTTTGTGGTTATATATAATCAAGTAAAAGCAGATGTAATGGACTATGCTAGATATAATTTTGCCTTTTAATCAGGATGCCTTACCAATATTTATTATGTAGAAATAAAAATAACCCTTTGTTTTTTAACATAAGAGTATCCCCTTGTTTTTTACAAATTATAGTATAATTGAAAATCATGATATGATTTTCATGTTTGCTATGACATGTCTTTCTTTTTTTGGATAAACATGTTCAAGTAAGTTAGGTACTAGGAGAGTAGGAGTTTACCAAGATCATAGCAATTTTAAGGTTCTAATAAAACTGAAACTTAATTCATGCAGAAATGCATAAGTAAATTGAATTTCAAGTTCAATGATTATATATATATTAGAATATAAAATATTTATTGTATAAATTATTAATATATTGTGTATTAGTTAGAGATAATTGAGGCACAAGTTAGTGATATTTGATGCTCAAGATACTTGATGTCCAAGTTAGAGATACTTGAAGCCCAAGATAAAATCATTGTATAAATACACATTACATCATAATGAAAGACACTCACGAGAATGAATTCTATTAAATAGACAATTTTTTGTGATATAGTTCCTGAAGTTGAGTTTTATAGCAAAACAAACATAGTCTTCTATATAGTTAGCTGAGTTTCAACTAATATATGAATTTAGTTGGCTGAGTTTGAACTAAGTTAAGGGGTTTCTTTTCATTGGTATGATTGTGATTTGACTATGAAGAATGTATGATTAAGTGTCCAAATAGTATGTGATCGATATTATTATTTCCACATGAAAAATACATATCAGGTAATAGTTACTTTGAGTACGTCATAGTTTTTCATACATATTAGCAACATAAGCATCCATTCAAATTTGAAAAGTTCAGAGTTTCTTAACAAATCCACTTTTATTTATTGAAAATATACAGCACAAGATCAAGATAGTCATGAATTGGACTCACAAGAAAACATTACAGTTTCAACTATCAAAGAAATAAGAACAAAATGGTAAAAAAAGGAGTCAAAATATTCAATCCACCCACGAAGTCCCCCTTCCTCATAAACCTTCAAAGCAAAACAAGCGATAGTCCCCCTTCCTGATAAACCATCATAGTGAAAGAAGCGATACTTCTATACAAAGTTCAATTGAGTAATGCCGTGTTACCTACCAAACCAACCTCTTTGTTGCTGCATATCACCACCACCTTCATTCATAAGCTTATCCAGCACTGTATTTAGGTCAACTGCTTGACCATTCTCCGTCAGCTTCCGAACCGTAGCCCTCACGTGATCTCTAGGGAATCCCATAGTGGCAACTTTGTCGACTATATCATCAACAGGAACCCTGTTACCAGCTCCAGGAGAACCTGAACCACCACTTACTGCAGATGCAGTAGGTATTGCTTGCGGGAGTACGCGGGCAGTTGGGAGCTGTGGGTAACTATTTCCACCACTGGAAGCCACCGAAGCGTTAGGTAGTTGCGACTGTTTACTACCATATTGAGGTGGCCCGCCATATCGATATGGCTCAGTAGGCCCAGATAATGTACCATATCCAGAAGAGTAACTCGCACCAGGTCTACTCGATGGTGGTTCATATCCTTGTGGCGGTGTTCCATAGAATTGCTGGGAAGGTGGAGGAGGTCCACTGGGTGGCTGAGATGGTGGCTGGCGGAGATTGGGAGGATAAGTCTGAGAAGGAACATAAGATGGTTCCTCTAGATGGTGACCCATGGAAGATTGCAGTTGAGGTGGATTTCCGGATGAATGTGGTGGCTGTTGTGGAGGTAGATGAGGTGGTGGCTGAGAGTATTGAGGATGAGGGGTCTGCTGATATTGTTGATGTGGAGGTGCCCCTGGTTGAGGATGTGGCTGCTGAGTTAAAGGCAGTTGGTATTGCTGATTTGGTATTTCCTGAGATTGAACAGGTGGTGGCAAGTATGGATCTCTCTGAGGAACAGTTGGGGATGGGATCTGAGAGTATTGATTTGGAAGTTGAGCTGGAGGTGGCAAAATTTGTTGAGGAGGAGGTTGAGGAGGTGCATTAGGAGGAGAAATCACGGGGATTGATTGTGGAAGATTATAAGACGAAGGAAGATATTGGTGAGTTTGCAGGGGAGCAGATGCAGATACAGATGAAGTTTGCTGCACAGGATCTGATGTGGCACGGGTTTGAGTTTCTGATTGTTGCTCTGTCGTCTTAGACACTTGTAGTTTTGCCAGTTGTAGCTGAGCTTGCATTATATCTTGTTTGTCCTTGATATCGTGCACCCCTGTTTGCACCTGTATATGTTGTATGTCAAACAAAAGAGTAAAAGAATGAGAATAAACTGTATTAATATGAACTAAAGCTTATAGATAAAGTCTGAGTCGCAATTATACACTAATAGTAGCATGTAAAAACACAGATATATTAAAATAGGCATTATTGTTTCTCACAGGTAGCATATGCATAAAGTTCTCAATGGACCATCATCCAAATAATTTGTTTTCCTGTCTTTTTCTTCATTCATTTGGGATAACTGCTGAGCCGTTTCAAGTGTTGAGCTTACAAAACAATGGAATGTGTTCCTTTTAGGCTGACGATTAAATAATGCAGCCTTTGTTGCTTTTTCTTAGGGTTTCTAAATCAAATTGTTGTGTTGTCTATGTCTCAATGTTAAAACAAATGTAACTCTGAATTAGCTAATTCAGTTCAACACATCTTAATAATTTGATTACCGATTAAAGAAATTTAAAATAGTAAGTATCATGTTCAATCATGTAGCGTACAAATAGAGACTTATGATTAACCTTTCATGATGGAAACAATAATGTAAGCATGGTAAACCAACCACATTCACAAAATTTTCAATATTATGCGTCAAAAGTGCACAAACACATGTTTTCCATATGAGTTGTAAACGATAGACTTGCAGCAGAAACATAACTCGCATCATAATATTATAACCTGTGAGGCTATATTGTGTGGGGAAAAACATTGTAAAAGAAAGGAATCATCACAGGTGGAAGAGAAGACGCTCCAATAATATAATTATATATACAACCTTGATATCCCCTAGGTCCCATGACCACCATTTTCCTAGCCAACATGCACAAATGGGTGCCATAGTGCAACAGTTATGGCAATTTTATAGAGAGAGAACCCCAACTAGTGACAAGCATAATAAATTACTAAAGCACCCCCAGAGTTAACTAAAGTGAGAACTCAACTAATAATTCAAAAACCACTAATCTAGTATAGTAGTATATGAGTATATGATAGAGAAGAATTGAAAATAATTTGTGTGTTGTCCTGATACCTAAAGCTTTCGTTATAATTGATTTTTAGCATGGTATCAAAACATACATATGTGACCAAGTATAGTTACCCAAACTACAAACCGAAAATTTTAAGGTTAAACTATTTATGATACTAAACTATTAATTATATATTTGTTTTGATAAACTATGGGAAATCTTAAGCCTGTTACATGGGAGCATACACGCAGACACAACCAATATTTGCATCAACAAAAAGAATTCATTTGATATACATTGCCAGCAATTAATGTTAGAAGTTGGGGGCAGGAGGGCGCATGATTGATAAAATACCTCAGAAAGGATATTCTCCAACAGCCTCAATTTCCCATCAGTGATTCCATGATTATTTCCAACAGATACCTTCAAATCATCCATAGAACTCTCAAGATGGTGAGTTCTGGTTTCTACTTGGGTTAACCGTGCACTAACACCTTCTAGAACATGATGCAAATTGTCCATATGTTTCTTCATTGTTCGATCAATCTCTAACAAAATTGAAGCATCAACAGCGCTCTGGTTCTTTTCAACAGTCACCTTTGCAGGTTCAAAAGAATCCAGAGAACCGTAGTTCTGCACAAAATAAGGATCAAAACTTAATATTTATGAAGAAAATAACCCTAAACCAAGATGGTATGATATATTATTGATGCCTCCTATATATTACAAAACTCATATGGTCACCAGATTAGTCTAATATACGAAACACTGAAACCCCGATGCAGCACCAAAGTAACATGTCAACTCAAACTACACATTTGAGAGAAAAAGAAGCGATAAACAAATAACTAAAAAAATAGTAATCAGCTAACTCTGAAACTGAAGCACGTCCTAACATTCAATGCTGAAACTTCCAGATCTCACAAACTTATCTTTTATTTTCTTTATGAACTTTTTACCATCCATTATTCAACTTGGCATAATATTAAACAGGATTTTACTAATGCTAACAAATGACTTTGGATGTTAAGTTTCAGAGAAATTAAGACGAAAAATAAAGTTTTCTAGCTAAATGTTGCAATTTTCAAATGGTTCAAGTTAACAAATCAAGAAATAGAATATTTTTATTAGAAATCAAAACATGTAAAATGCACTGCTGAAGTAGTAACTAAATCTGCATTTTTCAGTAAAATTTTATGTTGAATCCTTAACCATTGTTGTAAAGATTGCGATCTAAATTGTAAGATCGCACAAATTTTCAGTCTTGCCACCCTTGAACGAGTCAAATCGCATGCAAAATCATAATTATGTCAAATCACAGTGCGATTGTGAGCAAGATCACACAAAAATTGTGAGATCATTCAATCTCAATCAAGTATGTGAAAGATGGCTTTTAGACCAGGTTTTGCGATTTGGTTCCCCTAAATCGCATTGTTTTTTGACCTTTTCTTTACTTCAGAAACCCATCCCTCTCAACACTCTCATCTTTGAAGTTCCCATCTCTCTCAACCTTCTCCGTTCAGAAGTTTGCATCCTTCCTTATTCACAGTTTGAATCTTTTCCATCTCTCTCGACCCTCTCTTCTCACCGCTTTTGTGCTGCCTTTACTTTGTATCATTGAAAAATGTTTTCTGTGCAAGGTTCTAGTGGGGCTGGTGGTAGGTAGTGGTAGTATTTTCTTTCGTGAACTTCTGGTTGTGTTGTGTTTGAACTTTAGCACACCTTATGTTGTGTATGTGACTAATTATGACTAGTTTCAGATGTTATGGTAATGAAATTTCCGTTTCAAGTAAACTTTGATGTTGTCAGTGATAGGTTTTACGATCTTTGCTATGATCCTACGTTTTACGATCCTGCGACCCCTTCCTAATATTGATTTGGACAATGTTAAGATATGTCTTTTAACAGATACTTTTCATTTCTTGAACTCCTAAACAGATGCTCTTATGTAAGTAAGATCCATATTTTAAGAAGCACTAAATGTTTTATGCATTTTCAATAGAACAATAAAATTCTTTGTTTCCTTAGCCACTACTCCAAAGTTGAACAAATGCATTTTCAATACAACAAACACCCTCCCTACCATTCTCCTAAAAACAACAAAAACCGTGTATGTACCTCCTCAATTAAGTAGTAAACTTCAAGAAAAGTGGGGTAACATTCAGCAATAAAAAGTCACACAGAGAGATGAACTCAAAACCAATTGTAACAAACAAAACTTGCCAATCTATTTTGCCACTAAGAACTCACTATTTTGCCACTTCATACAATCAATTTCAAAATATCCACTTACAAGAGTTTTATGCATCAAACTAGTTTAAGTGCATCTCCTTTAAACTACTCAACTAATGGCCAATTTAGATTACCTTTGCACCTCCACGAGTTTCTCATTGTTTTTTTTTGGTCAACAAATTTTTAGATTAGGGGAGACACACTCTCATGCAATGCTAGGTCAGTGAGAACCACCAATCTCATTGATGATTCATAATAAAACTTATGTATAAACTATCAATTGCGAAATTCCAAAGTACAACCCACGCCCCCAGCTATTGTGAGCAGAAGGTCTAACCATCTCTACCCCACAATTTATTCGGAGTTTCTCAAGTATCATAAGCTAATAGTTTTCACTTGTAAATAAATAAAAATCTCTTATAAGCTTATATACTTAGGGCCTGTTTGGATTGGCTTGTTTGAGCTTATCTACTAAGCACTAGCTACTGACATAAGTTTTGTGAAGATAGCTTATACAAAAACAATCTAACTTTACTTTATCTTTTGTTATAGAAATAGTTTACACATAAGCACTGAGGGCCTGTTTGGATTGAGCTTATTTTAAGCTTATGAAGAAAAGCTTATGCAAATAATTAAGCTTTTATGTTAATTCATAAGATCTTACTAACGAAAATTGTATATTCATAAGTTGTTTTTTCATAATCTACCTTAACAAGCTTATAAATAATACATTAAAGCTTATTTATTTGCATTGCATAAGCTCTAAAATAAGCCAATCCAAACAGACCCTAATGCTATACAGCAACAACCAAGCCATATCACATTAAGTAAAGTCGGCTACATGGATTAAATTGCGTCATAATGTTCTATCATAAGCATTTACCTAAGCAATAAACTTCAAATTAAGTTGTTTATCTAAACAAAGCCTTAAATAGTAATAAAATCAAAGAAAAAGTTAAACCATTCATCTAAACACTCAAAATAAAATAAAAACCTAATTTTCACAACAAGACAAAAAAAAAATAGTCAATCAAATTAACCTAATTCTCTTAAAATTAACCATAATTAATTCAATTAAAGCAGAAAACACAACATAATAACAATATAAATTAATAATTATAATCGAAATTAGGGTTTAAAGTAGTAAGAATTACTTTGGAATTGGAATCAGAATTCCAAGGTCTTGAAAACGATGATGAAGAATTATCAGGAAGGGAACGAATGGGTTGAAAATCGTAGCTAGGAACAATATCATCGGTTTTGATTCCTCCACCATTTTTGTGATGAATTAACGAATCATTATCTTCATCATCTTCTTCTTCCTCTTCGTGTTGTTCACGATTCTTGTTAAGGTCGATGAAATCGTTGGTGGAAGATGATGATCCTCCATGGCTGAGATCCATTATCTGTTTGTCCATAAACGATGTCGTATTCATTGATCAATGAAAAAGCTTCTCAGAATTGTTTGTGCTTAAAACGTGGAATGTAAATAGAACTGAAAAAGCTCTTTGAACAAACGCGCGTTTGCTTACTACTTTACTTTCCTTCTTACACCTTCTAATCCAGTATCCCAAATATTTGTTTGTCTCTGTTTCATGTTTTGTATTTAAGTATGTCATTGTCTTTTTTTTTTCTTCTTCTTTTAAGGATCTTCCTTAAGATAGTTACAAAATTGTTATTCTATTTAAATTTAATTAGAATAGAAATAAAATGGTGTTTTAGTAAAATATAAGTGGGTGTAATTTGCTAATTTACACCTTTTTAAGTGGGTGTAAATTATATAATGGTTATGACATAACTAAGCAATTGAATTGAATAGTTAATAAGTTTTACAAATGGATAAATGGTCATGGATATAATTGTTTAAATTTTACTTACCTCCGGTCAAGTTTAAAATTTCCAGAGCCACTTTCACATGGAACCGAGTTAACAAATTTTTTGGCTAAGATAAAGTGTGAAGTTAACTTTTTACGTCCACATATCCTTGCTTAATTAGAACAAATTATCGACATTTATAGTCAAACGCCATGAGCGGGGTTTAAATCCCTGCTCATCACTTATGTACATGAAATTTCAATAGTCATGATAATATATCTATCTACCAAAAAATATCTTTTTTCCCCTAATTGTACCAAACAAAAATCTTCAAAGTAAAAAAGATGTTCAGTTTTTCTCTAATTGAAAAGCTTTATATTGAAGAAATTATCCTTAACCAAGTTTAACATTTCAAAACCTCATTCTCACCTTTTCTGTTTCATTTTCATTTTAATTTTGTTTGACTATCTTTTCTGAATGGGAGTGCGATGTATATAAACTCAGCTCATGTGTGACCTAAGTTAACGTAAATATGATTATCATGTGAAAATTTTATCTCATGTTTCAATGAAAATGTAAAACAACAATCAAATTATGGAAAATTGGTTTTGCTTAACTATGAATATAGAAATTATGTTACACATAAATATATACATAAATAACAATCAAACACATAAATAACTACCCTCCTAATTTAAAATATAAGTCACGGTTCCTAAACCCTTTTATTAACTTCCTAAAACTACTAAACTAGTACTAACAACATAATACAAATATATACATAATTAATACTTTATATTACATAAAAATAAATAGATATTTAATATTTTTATTAGATACACGTATCAGATTATGTACACGATTCACAACTTTTATCAATTAATAAGATAAACTCTACGGAATTTTTCTCTCAATCAAGCTCTAAAGTTTATTTTACCGATGAGAAAAAATTTCATCTGTATAATCTTATTAGAGTATATATATAGTTATTGGCCACCTAAAATTTACGTTGACGCACTAAATTCAATAGTGTTGGACGTAAAGAAATACATCGGAGAAAAAAAAACTCAAATCACACTCATCACTTATAAATTGGTTTTTGCAAGAATAAATTAAACTAAACTTGAAAATTTAATATGAAACTAGAGTTTGATTGGGATCCCAAACAAAACACGATTTATTTACTTTTTACTAAAGAGCCTTCTTGTAGGTTTACGTGTTAACAATGAAAAATGATATCAATGTGATGATGAGAGGATAATAGTCTAATATTTAATACTCTAATATTGATTAAAAGCTTAAAGCAGAGTTAAAATTCAAGTCCAACCCAAATAAAAAATAAATAAAGTGATAGATTCTGATCAATTATAAGATGCTTCCTATCTTAAACTATATATTGTATTTGTGAGTCCACCAGAAACAATGGTAAGTAGGCTTCATGGCCAATAGATCTGCAATTGATTCTGCTCCATACATCTCAATCAGCTCTTTCTGTTCCACCAACAAATCACACTCAAATTAGTACCAACCTTGGAAAAGAGAGCATTGAGAAACACAACACAATAATCATAAATTCATAATTAACTTCTTTATAAAGTAATATCAAGAAAATTAAAAGTGAAAATGGAAAATCTTTTCTCAAACCAAACAAGTATTTTTAGTTGAATGAATGATATAAAAATGAACAAAGTTAAAATGATGGACCTCAATGGAATCGTTTTCATCGGTGAGCTTTAGACATTCCTCAGAATATGTAACGAGCGTTTTTGTTGCGGCAGAATTTTCATTTTTAAGAATTTCTATCCTTTTTAATAGATCTTCATGTTCTTCCTGCCAAGGCAAAAAGAATGAAAATATCAAATGAAGTATAAAGTTCAAGAAATGATAAAGATGTTTCTAGGAGGAAACCATGAAAAATTCACGAGAGATGTAAAAAAAAGTCAAGAAGAAGCACAAATAAAATTTAGATTATTATCATAATCATGTATAGTTAGATGTAAAGCCCAACCATGTATAATCATAATCATGTATCTACGTACAACCGTGTTCCAAATAAAGTTATAACATTTCATAATTTATTAAATAAAGTTACAATAAGGACTTACAAAGAAAAATAAACTTTGGGACTAAAAGATGAGATCCAAAATGGAAATGAACCAACAGCATTTTATAAATTTTTAATCATATTCAACCATTGTTGAATTCATAAACATTTCAATATATTATGAAAGAGTGGTGATACAAATGCAACCTTATGTGTCATACACCTTTGAACCTCCACACACAATATTGACATGTGTCCACTTGGTCCCACACACAAAAACTCATCCCAACTCTATTGTCTCTCCACTCTCTCTCTTCCGTCTCTTTCCTTCACCATCTCTTCTCCCACTTCTTTCACCACCGTCAGCCATCCTTTGCCACCTCCAAACACAGATCTAAGAGAGATGCAAGAGATTGGTTTGACAGCAATAGGTTTGATGGGTTTAAAAAAAAGTTTGTGAAATTTACTCCTCTTTGCAAAGAACGAATCAGATCAGACATATTCCTCTTCTTTTTATTTTTTATTTTGTCATTTTTTTATTATAAAAAGAAATTGTTGGTGAGGGTGGCGCTGACGGCGGTGGCGACGTGAAGTCGCCGGCATGATGGCGGTTGTTGTGTTGCAGAGGGTGGTGTATGTGGTGGAGAGAGAGATTTGTGTTTTTGTTTAGAGATAGAAGAGAGAAGAGAGAGAGTGAGAGAGAGAGACCGAGAAAGTCAAAAGCAAAAGATGGAAGCAAGCATGAAGAGGGGGCGGCGGCGGCGACAAGGCAAGAGGGTGGCGGTGGCAAGAGGGGGTTGGAGGAGGAAGAAGGTTCAAAGAAAATGAGAAGAGATAGTTGGAGGGTGAATTCAAAAAAATGGATATAGAAATTCCAATTTTACCTCTTCCTTTTTAACAAAATTACAGAAATGGCATCCACATATGCAGGTGTATAGCAATGGTATAGAAAAAGGGATGTCTACCAATAATTTTCCTATGTTAAAAGGCCTCAGCATTTGACGGTTCAATTTCAAACATCACTCGAGTCCATCTAATTCCATGTTTGGATTGTCGATGAGTTTGACAAAATCACAATGCACCACTATGATTTTGGATAAACTACATTTTAAAACTTTAACGAAACCATGGCGTCACCAAACTCATTGTCAATTAGGGCTGACAATGAACAGAGACAACTTGAATACAGGTCGAACTCGAATCGGCAATTAATTCGTTGAACTTATATATAAATAGATAAGAGAAACTGTACAAATACACCAAAAAGCCGTTATAAGACGCTCACAGAAAATCAAGTTCGTTTGTTAAATGAACCGAACTTGTGCTACATATAATTCGGCTTGTTTGGTTCATGAGTTAGTTTGATTATAAAAAATTACTTCAAATATATATTTTAAAGTTATATACCTTAAATTTTACTATCTTTTTTCTTTGAAAAAAAATTATTACTTCCCTCTTAAAAATATACGGTATAAGTTGCCTTGAAAATATAACTCGACTTCTCATTTCCTTTTCATTAATACTTTAACTTTACACCCTTGTTTCTTAAACCATTACTCTCCTTTCCAAAAAAACAAAAAAAAAACTTTTCGTGTTCTTTTCTCTAAATGCCGTGATAGCAAAATGGCAAGAGAACAACATGAGCAAACAACCGGTAAATATTCAAACTTCGTTCATCTCTCTCACTCTCATCTTCCTTTCTAACATTCAAATCTGAATTATATCTATCATGATTTATACTGTGTTTTTCTTTTTAGTTTCCTTTTGTGTTGTTCTAGAATTTAAGTGGGGGTTTATTTGAGATGCTATTCTCATGCAAATTCTGAATCTCGCTGTTTTGCTATTTTGTTACTTTCTC
>Ga0315914_1009917_pt1 | contig 12048 bp, 5 predicted proteins | sample MpolenodulesMG_FD_203920 | JGI IMG/M metagenome (GOLD analysis project Ga0315914, IMG submission 203920) | Medicago polymorpha root nodule microbial communities from Los Angeles, California, United States - elongated nodules | ecosystem: Host-associated > Plants > Roots > Nodule | place: USA... | reverse complement strand
TAAAATTAAATTTGCTTCTTTTTACACCAAAAACTTTTTACCATGGGTAAAAAGAATCTTCTTGGGGTATAAAAAGAACCAGACTTAAATTTAGCCCAAGGGTTGATGTTGTCTTTTCCCCCAAGAAGGCTGGTCACTATTTACCCCAAGGTTGATCACTTTTTACCCCAAGAGGGTAAAAAGAAAATAAGTAGATTTAGTGAATTCGAATCAAATGTATCAATTATTTTATGAATTCTATTAATAAAATGCGATGTTATATGTATTAATTTTGTTCATTTCTTTTTATTTATATTTGCTTTTATTTTCTGATTTTATAGAATGAAAAGGGTCGACTATGTGTTTTTGATTGACAAAGTCCACACTCGCTTAGCTTCGTGGAAGAATAAATTATTAAATAAAGCTGGCAGATTGATTCTGGCTAAATCCGTCCTCAATACTATTCCTACCTATTATATGCAAATCTCTTGGCTCCCTCAGAGCATTTGCAATCAACTGAATAAAATGACTAGGAAGTTTATTTGGAAGGGTACTGTTAGTAAAGGAGTTCACTTGGTCGGTTGGGATAAAATCACCTATCCCAAATCTTTTGGGGGGCTTGGTGTCTGAGTGGCTCGCACTACTAACCCTGCTCTCCTTGGAAAGTTGGTGTGGGATATTCATACAAATGCTAACAAAGTATGGGTGCAAATTTTGTCCAACAAGTGTCTTGACAATTCTAGTATTTTGGATATTCCTAAGAAGAATGGCTCTACCACTTGGAACTCAATTTTGAAGGCGAGGTCGATCTTGAAAGATGGTTTTGTTTTTTGACTAGGTAACGGCAACACATCCTTTTGGTATTCCTCTTGGACTACCTTGGGAACCTTGGGGAGTCTGATTCCGTGGGTTGATATTCATGATATATCCTTGTGTATTCGTGACGTGATCATAAATGGTGAGTGGAACTTTAACCCGTTGTATACTATTCTTCCTAACAATATTCAAAACCATGTGAAATCCATACCCCCCCCTATTTGCATAATGAAGTGCCAGACCGGATCACTTGGGCTGATCATCTTGACAACATTTATACAGCAAGGTCAGGATATTCCTGGCTCATTTTCTTTCATTTGGATGACCTTCATAATGATGAAATTTCCTGGAATTGGATTTGGAAAATGAAAGCTCCAGAAAAGGTCAATTTGTTCTTTTGGACCGCTAGTCATGAGTCGCTCCCCACTAAAACGCTTTTACACCGTCGCGGTATGGCGTTTTCCCCTTCATGCCATAGATGTGATGATCATGTTAAAGATTTGTTGCACTGTCTCAGAGATTGCCCTCTTGCTGCTTGTATTTGAAGATCCTTGGGGTATAATAGTACAACTTTCTTCCAGGAATTACAGACTCATTCGTGGCTCAAAAAAGGTCTTAGTCTCTCGGACCCTCACATTTTGTGGCAGGTATCTGGTGTATTTGGAAAACATGGAATGTGATGTGCCTTGGTAATGAGCAGGTTGGCTATCATCAACTGCGACATAATGTTGGGAGCTATCTTAGTTCTCTCTCGACGTCCTTGGGTAATAGTGTTCTCTCTCGCCATCAGCAACACTGGACCTCTTGGCACCCTTCCCATATGGAAGCTACAATTCTCAATGTTGATGGGAGTAGTCTTGGGAGTCCCGACCGCTCAGGCTTTGGTGGTGTGCACTGTGATTCGGATGGTACTTGGCTTTGTGGTTTCTCAAGATTTATTGGCATTTCAGATAACTTGCATGCAGAACTTCTTGCGATCATGCATGGTTTGAAGTTGTCATGGGATAAAGGGCACCGGAATGTGATTTGTTACTCCCTCCGTCCCTTATCATTTTTCTAATTCTTTTTATAATGGTACTCCCTCCGTCCCAAATTAAAAGCAAAAAAAAAAAATCAAATCACACTTATTAAGAAAACTAAAACATAAGAATTTAGAATATAGTTTTTTTGTGTTTTCTTTGGAATAAGTTTTATGAAAAGATGTAAAAACAATTTTATTGATTACTGATTAAGGAGAAAATGTAAAAGAGAGAAAATTGAATGTAATTTGTAATTTGCATTTAATTTCATGAGAATAAATAAAAGTTTTTCTTTTTTATTTATACTTTGAAACAAAGAAAATAAGTTTTTTTTCTTACGTTTTTAGACGGAACGAGTATAGTGGAAAAGAACCTATATCTGATGAAGCTGTGTGAAATGTCAAGTGCTGTGCTATGAATCTGAACTAGTAAGACGTGTCATTCGACATATCGAGATGTAGACCTCATAATAATAACAAGGTGAACTAAACACACACACCCCACCCCATCCCCAAAAAAAATGGTTAAAAACGTGGCACATCAATAAGATGAGAAAGTAATCACTTTTTACTTTTATCTTTAAATTTTTCTTATTCAAGTGAACGTGTCTAAATATATTTTGTTTGTGTTTGTGACGAACTTAGAATTTCTCCAATAAGATAACATATACTTGTACTTGTGTTTGTGTATTTTGACAAGTTATTTATATTAAATTTAGTAAGACCGCCTTATCATCATCGACCATGGTAAAAATGTATTATTTTCTCATATTATTGAATGGATTAGTTGTTGGTGTTTTAAATGTTCAGTAAGAATGCTAATTAGTTTGGGATTTATGAAATGGAAAGTTTTCAATTGGAGAGAAAGAATAAAGGATATATTCAATCTAATAATAATTCTCGAAGTTTAATTCAACAGTAAAAAGATTAAAAGGAAGAAGAACTTGAGGAGTGGAGTGGTAGTGGTTTATGGTTGAATTGTAGAAATGGTGAGGTTGGATCTAAGATTGTGTTGATGAGAGAGAGGAGAAGATAGGCAGAAAGAGAAATGAACTAATGAAAAAGAGTGTGAGAGATTGAAAGAGTAAGAGAGTAATTATGTGTGGTAAGACTATTATAAAATCCATGTATCTCATTTGATCAAAGGTACAAAAAATTGGTCTAAGTTGGACCAAAACATTAGGTGGTCCAAACTAAATTGGTATAAGGATTCATTGATACTCTTTCTACTTTCTTACTTTTGTCTTTTTTTTCTTTTTCCTTGTTTTTTCAAATTCAGTAGAAAGTTAACTTTGTCTTCTTTTTCGTTTGTAAATCATAAATTACTCCTTTCCTTTCTTTTTTTTTTTTTTATTTCTGCTAGTGGTACACATAACATTAAACTATTATTTCAATAATTAATATAGATCTTACTATAATAAAATAAATTAATCTAGATATAAAATTTATTCAAAATTAAATGTCATTGTTTTAAATCTGAACCGTTAAATTATAAATAGCAGCATTCTTCCCTTCCGGTACACATTAAAACATTATTTCAATAATTGAATTTATGGATAGAAAAATTATAATAATTTTACGTCTTAATTAGTGATATATTTCTTTTATGTATTATTATTATTATTATTATTTTGTAAATATGCATATTCATCACAAACCTTACAGGCGAACTTTATTAAGTATTCATTAATTTTGGAGTGAACTTTCTTATATATAAATTTATTTTTTTATTTCTAGAGAAATTTTATAAGGAAGATGTACCACTTATTAAGAAGAAAAACATTTCTCTAAAAAAAATTAATAAAATGAATGAATTTTGTAAAACAAATGAATTCGTAAAAAAATAATCTTGAATCAACGTTTTTTTCTTCAGAATTAAACAAAGTGCAACCATTGGATAAACCGAACCTAGAATCTAGTAATATATGCCAAAATCAATGTTATATGTATGTATAGTGAAGTTCACAACAAAAAAAAATCAACCAAAAGAATTCAGGAGAATGTATAGACAAAGAAAAAGAATATAGTTGTACCTTCACGATTTTAAAGTTTTACCTTTTAAAAGTATATAGTTGTATGTCATATTATAAAACTTTAAATAAAAACTGATTTTAAATAACACAAATATTAACAGACATCGTTGAGTCAAAAAAGAAAAAGAAACAGAAGTTGAAACCCATATTATTATTTTATTTAACCCACTTAAGAGTGGAGCATTCAGAGATATTGGATGTATATGAAAAAATTACCTGCTGGTCCCATCTTTGCAACTCTTCAGTGTCATCATCAAAATGTATGATAGCTTCAACCTGAAATAAATCATTAAAAATTTGATCATCACTTTCTAGTCCCCAACAGGAGTCTCATCAGAGTACTTTTATGAACTAAGAGGTTGTAATGGTTATTTAACATTTATACCTGATCGATAGATCCCTTCATCCTATCCTCATAAATCATTCTTGATGCTATCTTCTCAGCCTGAAAGTAAAATAATTGTGGGAGAAAAAATCAAAACAAATAAAATCTTACAAGCTGTAGGACGGACATTGAATGAACATAAGAAAATCATTGCCAGCAGGATTTCCCTCCTCAGGAACGTTCATGTTTAGTAATTTATATAAAAGCTATTATCACTATGCCACACCTTTCAATTTTTTTTCTTATTTAAATATGATGATTAATTTAAATAAAGCTTCACAACAAATAGGGAATACTCCCTCAAAAACAAATAAGGAATATATAATAGAAATATGAAATGCTGAATTCAATTGACAGATTTGTTCTTTCTATAAGATGTACTTCTCTTCACTGAAAAATAAGTATGACTTTGGACATGAAATTATGTACCTTGGGAGGTGGGATTCCCAACAGTGTGCCTAACTCATCAAAGCTACAAGAGAGGCAAACACACAGATTAGGAGCATAAAATAACCAGTGTAAATATTAAATAATCAACCGTTCAGAAACAATAAACTGATAATTCAATTTCTCATACCTGATATTTGTATAAAGTTTGCTTGCACTCAGAAGATTATGCTCAATCATAGCTCGGTCCAGCACAGTGAAATTGTCTGGAAGAAGGGCTTTCTGTGGAAAAGAAAAAGCTGAAACATACCCATCATGGCAACCAAAAATATGAAGATACAACACAAACTTTAATAACCTGATGTGGTTTCAATTCTTCTGCAAAAGCATCAATTTCAGGCTTTCGAAGAATTCTTTCCAAATACACCTGATATATAAGGAATCACATTATATGACCAGTGTGGAAAGTCAAATGAGGCAGACAAAGAGGAAAAGGAAAGGTGGGGAGAGAAACCTTCTGCAGTATGGGATAAATCTTCAACTTTGAACAACGCTCATCCTAATCCAACCAAGTCCACAAAAATTAATGCGACAAGATTTAATGATTTCACATTTGAAAATTATTTGATGATTGAATCTTTACCTTGTACAGTGTGGCAAGAACACGAGAACGTTGAGGCCCTGCACCTGCCAATATTGTGCACGTAACGGCAGCAGATAAAGCTTGCCCAAGCGCTTCCTCATTAATTTCCCTGTAATATAAAGTGCATATGTGATAACTGACTAAAAACCACAGCATTCAAAATATAATTTGTAACTCACGATTCATAAGAGTTTAGTCAATATAAACATATGTTAAAAAAAATCTAGCATAGTACCTAAACACAATTAAATGTATGAGTTCAAATTTTAGATATTTTATGGGCTTCAGCCCTCTTCAATTCAAAAGAAAAAACAGATATTTTATAAGTAACTCTGCCAGACCAGATTATAAAAATGCACCATCACAATTCATAATTTATGGACAAACTAACAAACCCATAAATCAAGAAGTTCACATCTCAGCCCACAAAAACAACATAACATGTTAGAAGTCGATGTACACATTGGCAAATCACAAGGTTCAAAATTACTACAGAGGGGGATATGAGATTCCTTTCATTTGAGCTGGATTTAGCTTAGTAGAACTAGGTTTTTTTACAAACTTGGTCATTCTGGGCAATGAGGTTGAGACTCAATACAACATTGTTCACCTCCTTAGCAGATAGGTACAAGTTGGGATGTTAGATGCTTTCTATGAAGTCTAATGCGACAATTATGAGTTTATATTGTGTGCATGCCATAGCTTATCATTTGCTATATCCATTTCAGATTTTTCAAAAAGCCCTGAACATATACTGCCTTCAACAGATGCACAAATCTTGTGAATAAATGATATGAGTTCATTCCTGCCCAATATGCCCAACCCAATTGAAGGCAAAGGTTCATCGCATGCATAAATATTACAGTCATTACGCCCTCACTCACATTTTATGCTACTCTAAAAGATAAAATACCACATTTGAAACATAGATTGTGAATCACAATATGTAGGTATTGCCTCACAGTGGACAGGGATTTGTATCCTATCATTTTGGAATTCAACACAAGAGAGTTATGTTGGTGATGTGACCATAAAAATCCCCTTGTATATTTTTTTAAGTTGCGGGATCCAATAAATTTTAATGGAGAGATCGCCATAATAACCCCCTCATATTGAATTTCAACATGAGGATCCAAATCCAATGGACATCGAATAAATTATAAAATTACTGGCTTCGACTCGGACCAAATCAATTCTTTAGTTTTGGAATTAGATTCATTGTAATAAATCCAAAGCAGCATGAGACTACTATCATGAGAAATCTAGTGACTAATTAATTACCAAGGCTGGAAAAAACAGCAAAATTCTTGTATCTAATGCACAAAATAAACAAATGAGTTGAAGTTGACCAAAACTACATATTGAAAACACAAGCACCAACGTTTACAATATTAAAATGTTCTTGAATTCTAACCAGTGTTGTCAAGTGAAGTATGAATTTTGAGGACGAAATTCTTTTAAGGGGGTAAAATGTTACAACCCGATTATAACTATTAATGGAAAGAGATAATTAATGAGAATCATCTTAATTCAAGACCAAAAAAATAATTAAGAGAGAATATGTTGGTCAATTCAAGTAAGAGGAAGGATAGAAGTCAAATTCTCTGCTAGTGGCCATTTTGTAATAACTAGAAAAGGGGATGGCATTTTAGTTATTTTGGCCAGGGCAGTATATAAGGCAAATGAAACTCAAAAGTGAGTAGAAAAATCTTCAAATTTATCTTCTTTTTATTCAAGAGGCCGAAGTCTCATCCCTCTCGCCCAAACCATTACATAATCCGCTTCGTGACGCCGTCATATTTGATTATGATGGATAAACCCGCAACATCGGCCAATATATATCATTGCGGACAGATACCCGTCATGGCCGATATTCGGCAACACTGATTCTAACACCAATATCAGTTACACTTAGCAGTCTATCAAGCGTTATATAGTGTTTCTGTTAAGACATCGTATCAGATAAAATACAAGAGGAGAGGATAAGAAATAACTGTAGCAGTTAGTGTAGCAGTTGCATTATATTATTGTCAGTTATGGTGTGTTTATGTTAGAAATAAAAAGGGAGAGACAAGGGAAAAGCTGGGGGAGGAAATTATTAATTGGGTGGTACTGGTGTGTGATTGCTATATAAAGTTGCATCCTGTGTTTAAAGATAATTCTGCAGAGGAATTAATAACTATCCTATAAATTCTGTTCTTAACATGCTTTGTTCTAACTGTTTGTAATTTGACATCTTGTCTTCTTAAAAACAGCAAGGATTCGGAATTCAATGATAGTATCCAGCTCAGTTCTAGAATCTAAAACAAAAGAGACTCTTGTCACCACAGGGAAAAAACAGAGATATGATCTTACAGAGTAGATGTTCTAAAATGGTCATGAAAACTTAAGAGGGAAAAAGTAACATGCAGGAGGATACATACTCATCCCCTATTTTCCTTTTCTCAATTTGAGATATGTCGTAATATCGCAAGGCAGCTTCCAAGAACTTCCTCTTCAGATCTAAGATCCTAGCATAGCAAACCTGAAAAAAAAATAGAATACAAGGATAAACAGGTAAGATAAGGTTCATTTATGCATATTTAACTTCAGTCACCCTTCAGAAGCTATCATTTTCAAACCTTGTACTTCAAATTCAATACTTCATGCTGGCTATTGCTAACCAAGAATGATGCTTTATTAATGAAAGCTTCGGCATTGACAGCATCGTCATCCTGGCAAATACGAAAAAAATTATTTCAAATAACCTTTATGATTCTGAAATTAAAACCAATGACTTTGTACGTGACATGTGAAAAGTTACCATTTCAGATATAAAATTATATTCATATTAAAGATGTGGAACCAGCATACGTGATTCAATTTAGACATTGTGGCAAGTTATATCTCCCAATATGGTCTAAGAACCGACATCAATCAAATATGGATTTCCTTGCAGAAAATAAAGTAAATACCTCAAGGTATAAACAAGCAATTTGAACACACTTTGATAACCTGAATGTATCATCAATTACCCTGATAAAAAAATCAAAATAAAATTAAGAATAAGAAAGAGACATTTTCAAATTTTGGCAGATTTATAATAATTTAGGCAAACAGGTAAATATGGTTGGAAATTCTGAGACCTCATTCCTGAATCTAGGTCAATACCACTGAGCATCTGGGCAGCTTTTGACCATTGCTCCTCAGATTCATAAAGCTCAGCCAATTTCTCTCTAATAACCAAAACCTATAACAAAACAACAAGTGACAATCAGCATGAAAAAATGCATACTTAGACATGAATTCAATAATTGATTTAAACAAAGATACATAATGTGATGAGAGATTTGAATACTTTTTCAATCAACATCTCTACGCATAGAAAACCCTAATGCTTGACATAGTAACAAAAATACTTTTTAGATGAAGTCTCGGAATACAAAACAAAATTTGCAATTGTGAATTCTTTCACACTTCCACCTTTCTACAATTTATACAGTCCTATCAAATACGATAATAATAATGTTGGAAATACTATGTATTCAAAGGCGGATTGCAGCCGACACCAACACGCTACCGTTATATAGTGGGTAAAGGTATAACACTGACGTCAAAGCTTAGACTTTAGAGATGCAGTACAAGAAATTTATAACATACTATCATACACATATAAAAGCTCGTAAATACAACAACAACAACCAAGCCTTATCCCACTAAGTGGGGTCGGCTACATGGATCAAATGACGCCATAGTGTTCTATCAAAAACCATATTTGGATCCAACTCATTGACCTCTAAATCCTTTCTAATGGTTTTCTTAGGTCTTCCCCTACCTCTTTTAACCTGACTCTCCTCCATTTGATCTACTCTTCTAACAACGGCATCTACGAGTCTTCTCTCTACATGTCCAAACCATCTAAGCCTATTTTCTACCAACTTTTCTACTATAGGTGCTACCCCCACTCTCTCCCTAATGGTGTCATTCCTAATCCTATCATGCCTATTTTCTACCAACTTTTCTACTATAGCTCATAAATAGTACACGCAAAATTAAATGTATATTCATAAGTCATAACTAATAATCAAAGTTTATCGTTACCAATATTCAAATCAGAATAACTTTTTGGGTGAAATGACCAAAAATTCTAAAAAAAAACTGAACAGAAAGCAACAAGTTAAGGTGATATTCAGGTTTTCACATGAGCTTCATTGTAGTAGCGGACGCTACAGCTACTACTCAAAAGCAATGCAACAGAGTTTCACATGTCCCGAGGGCTGATGTGCAACACTGCTATAGAGGCAGCTATCGACTACAAAGCCAGCATATTATTTGTATAGGAGAATTTAATCCCCCAAATAAGTAATAAATACCTATGAAGTTAAAATAATTGCTCAATTAACTATCATCAAACTGAGACGTAATAAAGCACACGCGCTTCAAAATTGTATCCATGTGCATGCTAACCAATAACCCATATCGGAGCCGGACATGCATTCTTTTAACAAACTTCTGACACTTAGAACAGTTAGTGGCTTTTACAATTTTGTCACTTCCATTGTAACTACAAAATAAATGGGAACGGTGTATCATGTTCACAAAATTTCATGCTTTCTTAAGATGTTAGTTTTAATATTATATCCAATTTATTTGTCGTATTATAGTTATGGCTGTGTCATACCGCATGGCCCATAGTTTTCAAATTCTGCTATATCCCTATGTCTATATCATATGATATCTACGCCTAATGTTGAATTGTGTTTCATCTTAGTTTTTTTTTTCTCTCTCGTTGTTATATATTTCCTACCATGGTTAAGAAAGCAGCATTCAAGTTAACTTCTCCTATTTACCAAAACAAAACATTACAATCATTTAGCCGCAAAACAGAATAGACAAAATTTAAACCTGTTCTTCAAACGACACAACTCGAGGCTGAATCTGAGCAAGTATGTAATGAGCAATCTCTTTCTGTGTCTCAGGTGCCAACCTTCCCAACTCTTCAGCAAAACTCTGTAGAAGCTGACGCGACACTACTAAAGGAACATCATCGGATAACACTGAAACACAAAATTCAAACTTTCAACAACCTCATATATTAATAAAAACTAAGGAAAATAGGTTTAAATATGATTAGTCTTTTCCGAATAAAATCACGCCATAAGTATGATTAGTCTTTTCCGAATAAAGTCACCTCATATATTACCGGTAATCATGCCATGTGGCCCAATAAGCTGATGTCAGGTTTAGTCCTTGCAAATTCAAAAATTGTTGTTCTTAGTCTATGACGTCAAACGTTCTTAGTCTATGATGCAATAAAGTCACGCTATGTGGCCCAATAAACTGACGTCAGGGACTAAAAGCAACCGTTTTTTAATTTGCAGAGACTAAAACCAAAAAACGTTGTAATTGCAGGGACTAAAATTATATTTAAAACCTACTAAAAAACTAAACTAAAAAAATATATTAAAATTAAAAAAAAATATCCAATTTAACTAAAAATTAAAAATTAAATGAATAAACCCTAGGTTGAGTAAAAAGAGAATTATTAACTGTGATCTATGAACTTCCTAGCTTGAAGAATGTCATTTGATGAAATGACAGCAGAAAGAATTTGCTTATACTTCTCTATCTTTTGCCTTTGGTCTGTAATCGCTGAAGCGTTTGCAAAAGCATCATCCATCACTGTTTCACATCAACATTCAACAAAAAAACGCAACAAAATCGGTTAATAAACCCTAAATTTCGAAAATAAGCAACAAAAATTACAATTTCTTCAAAATTTCTACAAAATTCATAAGAACTAAGCATTAAAGAGAAGAAAAATCAACGAAGAGAGTGAAATTTGACGGTGAAGTTTACCTAACGGAGTTGAAGGGTTTTGGAGTGTTTTCGTTTGCGTTGATGAAGGTTGTGATTTCTCACTCCTCCGTTGCGTGAAATAGAATCGCTTCTACTTTAGAAATTAGAATTCGAATGAACCCTCTTCTTATTTTTTCACCTTCTTGTTTTTGGCAGTGTTTCTCACTACTTGATTTTTTCATGAGTATTACTTTTCCCACCCTGGGCCCTTCTCACGTGCCCTGCAAAATGACTAAATTGTCCTCCAGAATACATATTCCGAACAATTAACTTCTGGTCTGGATTACATATTACGGATTCATTTGAAGTATAAAAGGGTGTTCACCCCCCATTTTTACAGTTTCACTTGCCACTTACTCTCTCTCTCAACCTCTAATCCCAAAATCCGACCTGCAAAAATCTTCACAAAATCGGTGAAATCTTGTGCAAACGGACCGCATTTCAATCCTTGACAAACATCACATAGAAGGTTAGTTCAATTTCTGTATGCATGCAAGTGATTTGGTTCGTTTTTTTCCTGTGTACTGAAGCAATCTGGAATACGTTTTTCGGACTGGATTGTTGCAATCCGGAAAATTAATTCCGAAAACACCCAGTATTGTTTTTGACCGTCTGTTCTGTACTTTTCTGTGCTGATTGTTTTGTGTGCATGTTACAGAAGGTTCAACCTCTAATACTCGGCGCGTAAGTGAGGCAAGGTGTAACACCCCGATTTTTAATATTATTTTAGTAATATACTTATTAGATAATATTAATATTATTATTAGTAGTAGTAGCGTTGATTGTTTGACATTATTATTTTTTATTATTTTTATTTGAATTAAATCCATTTTAACATGTTTCGGTGAGGTTGTTTAGTTAATTGGGATAGAGACATTGAATTAATAAGGGTAGCATATATAAACTAGAGCTTTAATTAATGGTAGTAGTTTAATTAAATAGAGTTAGA
>Ga0315914_1009916_pt1 | contig 12050 bp, 7 predicted proteins | sample MpolenodulesMG_FD_203920 | JGI IMG/M metagenome (GOLD analysis project Ga0315914, IMG submission 203920) | Medicago polymorpha root nodule microbial communities from Los Angeles, California, United States - elongated nodules | ecosystem: Host-associated > Plants > Roots > Nodule | place: USA... | reverse complement strand
ACAACACTTAATAAATCAACATAAATAATATAAGTCATATAAAAGACTCTAAACTCAACCAAAAATAATTAAATAATAAATAGGGCGTTACAACTGTTGTCTTGAAGAGAGAGAGAAAGAGAGGAGGAAAATGCTTCTCCACTTGGGAATTTTTGGCTTATACTAAAGGGCATAAAAGTAATTACTCATGTTCACTTTAAAAAAATAATTTTTTGTTATGTGGGACCATAGAACAATTTTTGTTTGTGTAACCTGCAATTAAAGGTCATTTTGAAGGGACCATGGGTGCATCCTTAAAAATAAGGACCATATTAGGGGCATCCATATACATAATCTAATTGGAATAATAAAAAAAAAACAAAGCACATGACGTGATGAAAAAAATATGCATAAAAAAGCAAAGGTTATTTGGTCATTTTGTTCAATTGGATGACCCTTTCCAACTTTCTTCTCAATTCTGCGCGGTATGTTTTTGTACATGGGACCCACTAAAATAAAACTATCTTTCCTTTTAACAAATGATCCAAACTATCAAAAAATGTTTCTTTCTCTGATCTTTGTCTCCCCCTCACAATGTTTCCATAGAAACAAGCAAAATCTTGACTTTGTTTGGACAAGAAGAGAAGGTGAAAGGAAAGAAGTATAAAGAAAGATTGTTTGAGGAATGAAAGTGGGTAGAAAGTGAGATAATTTTTTAATTGTTTGGTTAGAGAGATAGTGTAAGGAAAGAAAGTTTTGATTGACTAGTAAATGAGTTCTGCCCTTGTGTAAACTATAAGTTATTTAAAAGTGAATATAAAAATATGTTACAATATTTTTTTTGGTACAGAATGCAATATTAAATATATGTATTTATTTTTTGAACTTAAATATACATATTTATTTATATTTATTTACTGTAATAATATAATAAAAATATAATATCATATTAAAAGTAAAATAAAATAAAAAAAATGTTGTTGATGTGCAAATCGCAAAAATAGTGCTTTCCTTCCATAAATGAAGAGAAAGGATTATGTTCGTGGGTCCCACAAAAAGTGAGCATTCTTTCTACTCTGACACGGAACCAAACGATGGAAGCCCAGTTCTCAAGAAACTTTCTTTCCTCTTTACCTTCCATCCTCTCTCTTTCTCTGGAAACAAACACTGCCTTAGAAAAGAAAATCAATGTGCTGTTTTTTTTGTCAAGCATGATGCATCTTCTGATGTAGAGTTTCTTCGGCATTAGTCTCCTTCGATGAACCTCAAAAATTTTCTCCAAAATGATGCAGCTGAATTTTCTATTTAAGAGAGTAACTCTCTTTTCGTTCTTTTTTCTCTTGTTTTGTTTTAGCACTGTACACCCAAAAAAAAACTCTCCTTCACAAGAAAAATATTGAAATAACTCGTAAAAAAACCTTAAAATAACAATTATCACTATATAAAAAAAATAATGTGACTTAAAGGCATCGATGGGCTCTTTAGTCTTTTTATATATGACACTAGCACAGGCCAAAACACCATCCATCCACCATCGGTTATCGACTGCATAATATTTTAAGAATCCCAATCTTTCCCACTTGGATCCGATTCTGTCGTCCTTATCTATTCCTTACTTTTTCCGTTGGTTCAGGATAATAATGTTAAGCAAAATAATGTTTTGTCAAAATTTGTCCAAGCCAAATCTAGCTTGCAAAAATAAAATAAAATAATAACAGAGTTAAATGGTGTTTATCCTCTATTAAGTGAGTTTTGGTTTACCTCATGGAAAAAAAAACTTTATAATTTGAAGATTTGTGACCTCCTGTAAAAAATAAACTTTATTTTTGGACGTTTGTTAATTTTAAACGTACAAAATAGATGATGATAGAGATAAAACAAAATTCACCAAATTACAAGAATGAAACTACCTTAAATTTTGAAAATTTTATGACATGAAAGTCCAAAACCAAATTATTAAGTAGAAATCTAAAGTTTTTTCTCCAGAGGTAAACCAAAGTACACATAGTAAACACCATTTAACCAAAAAAAATCTATTATTATAATGTTTTTCTTTGAAGAAGAAATCCATTCCAAAAAAAAAAAATTGAAGGAGGAATCCAATTTAATGTTATACGATGATCAAGAAAATTGTTCTCATGCGAATAGTCCCGTGTACGTACCTGCATAGTGTTGCATGAAAGGTGCGGTTTCTTTGAGTGTTACGACGGATGCTTGGAGTTTTGTTGGTTAAGAACATACACAAATTTATTTTTAGCTTCTTGTTCCATCCTTCCTTGGAGTTGGAGGTGTCCGTTGATGGGGAGGTTTTGGTTCATATATGAGAGAGTTATGCGTCATCAAAGATTGTTATTTTCTCGTGGCAATTGTTTTTGTGCTGCGATTATGTGTTTGAGTAGAAAATGGTTATGTTGTTTCAAAGTTGGTGTTTTTTGTTGGTAAATGTAAGGAGCAACAGTTGATGTTGGTTTGACATAGAGTGAGCTTCTTTTTTTTTTTTGAAAAAAAAAAACTTTTATTTAATTAAATGAGATTCCCAAATCCAACTAGATTGGGTTATAATACAATCAGAAAAGTTTGAAGCTCATTATTTAGGGAGAGCTCTTATTTAGGTTCTCTGTAGCTAAATGGGCTAATAACACATGAGCTATCCAATTTCCACTTCTCTTAACTCGATATGACGAGTACAATGCGAATCTAGAGGGGGAGAATAGATTTCGCCTTTCAAAAATATTCATAAATGTGGTTTTATAAAAAATTTGTGAATTTGAATGACTATTAGAAATAATATGATTGCTTAAATGGATAACTCAACAAACAATGATAACAAGCTAATTCAACTTTCAACAAGGAATTCACAATTAAATTATTATTACTCAATCAAACTTATACACAAACAAATTACAAAACCAAAGTCAATCTCATAATCAAAGACCCAAGTGATCTCTCTTTAAGTTCTCTCTTTGATTTCTTCATTGAGAGTGATTTTGGGTCAATTTTCGATCCAAAATCACTACTCATCTTCATTTTTTTTCTCTATATATCAATCTAAATATAAGTGATTTTTACATAAATTTAGGGTTTTTCTTTGTGATTTAGTTGTCTGAATGCGACATTGTATTGTTTGTTGTCTTGTGCGGTGTTGTTTGATATCCCGTCTTGTTACGGTGTTTATTTGGTTCATATTGAAAGATTGGTTATTCAATCAATGATTTGAGCGTCAACATTACAAATCTGGAGACATGGATATCATGGCGACATTAATTTTATCATATTATTTGTGGGCATTTTGCCGTTGTATGCTATTAACTTGGATGTTGTGAGTTTGTTCTCCACCCTTTATATTTTAGCGATATTGATTGATGTACTCTGTCAATTTGAATGAATAGATATCGTCTTGTTTTTGTCAAAAAAAATCAATCTCAAACCAAACCAAACCTTATGCAAATAAGAGTTATCACAAGAACCAACTAAATTTGTTCTATGATGAATTGATTGACTAGAAAATATCAACAATGAAAAGTGATTGAATGATTAAATGTATTTGGAAAATATTATTAGAAAATCAAGTTCTAAAATATTCAATCACTTAGCATATGCATCGATTAATCTAATCAACAATTATCACTTATCAAATTATAAATTGCAAGAAATATGGACAAAGAGAAGAAAACACCAAAATTTGTAGAGGTTTCCCCAATCATCCTCTCTATAGGGTATGTCCTCTCTTCGTAGAGAAATATCTGCGGTTTTCTACTATTACGTTGAAAATTAGATAGTAAATTCCAAAGATTCTTTCGATTTATAAATCCAGTCGATCCTAAATCTTATATGCCATGTAACCCTCCAAAGGCTCTAATCTTCAAACTCTTATTCAAATTGGATGATCCCAAGGTTTTCGAATCCCATGCTATCATGTAATCCTTTGATATTCTTGTCCAAGAAATCTTATTTGCTATAAGCAGCTCCAATTCCTTTAAACAATGATTCCTTGAGAAACAACCTCCATGATTATCTTTGGAGGTGAAACACACCTAATTTTGCTCTAGATCCTTAATGTTCCACCAACATCCTGGAGAGAAACGAGTTCATACAATATCCTAACACCCTATTAACCTAGATCTCAACTTCTACATGTGTTCTTTGAAAGAGTGTTTAATAAGAGTTTGAATATATATATATAGAGAGAGAGAGAGAGTGTTTGCAAAACTGATTCAATGATAAAAAAAAATCAAGTGAAGCTAAGTATATATATTTGAGAGGGATATGAACAAGTTTGACTTAAAATAAAACAGAAAACACACGTTTTATTTGAATCATTAAAGTCATGATTTGAATCAATAGTTCAAAATCAATCAAAACTATCTAAAGATCAATCCTAATCAAACAAGAAGGGAACTTTATTTTTTATGCTGCCAACATAGAAAGTTTTTGGAATAGTTTTGACTCCCCCAACCACGAAACTTAGCCACATTTCATGATCGTAAAAAACATACTATATCTTTCCATTTGACAACATAAAAAAAAGGGAGATGTCACACAAAAAAAAGCAACAATATGCAACATAATAAACGAAGAACTACCAAGTTTAAACAAAATACAAGTACATAAACACAATTAAATACAAGTAAGCATGCAATAAGAAACACTTATAGAAACAAAAAGGCAACTATACAAAAAAACCTATACACCAACTCACAATTAAGGAATGCAAAAGATTAATGAACTAGAAAAAAGACTAGCAAAAACAAAAAGGCATGCAAAAAGGCAACTATACACAAAAACCTCTACACCAACTCACAGTTAAGGAATGCAAAGGATTAATGAACTAGAAAAAAAGACTAGCAACTTAACATGTTAGGAATAATAATACATAGAGACAACTAGTTATCAAGCCAATAACCAATAAGATAAGGACTTAACATATGTTAGGAACAATAATACATAAAGACAACTAGTTATCAAGCCAATAACCAATACTATTTAACCAAAAGTTAAAACAAACAAAGGTTAGAAGAACAAATATAAAAATTATGATGTGCTTGTTTATTTTAAGCAAGTGGTATCTAGGATACCTAATTTCCTACTAATCTTGATAAAGAATCGATGGAAGTGGTTTAGTGAAAATATCTGCAATTTGGCACCTGGTGTTAACTTACTAAAAAATGACATCTTTCTTTTCAAAGTGATCCCTGAGGAATCGAATCATTAAATGTGTGAATCGATTCAGACAACTAAATACAAGCAAGCTGAGCCATGAAGATTGATACGAATCAAGCTAAATTTGAATCGATTCATATACCTCTAGATGAAGGTTGATACGATTCAAAGAAGTGTGATTCGATTCAACGAGGTAAAAACCAAGACCAGGGGATAACAATGATACAATTCAAAAAGGTTGATTCGATTCACAATGATATGATTCATGGAATCATGAATCGAATCAAAATGTATGGTAAGTTGGTCGAAACTTTGAGTGATACGATTAAAAAAGTTTGAATCGAATCAACCGACTAGAAAATCATTTTGACCAAGAAAAATGAAGTTTTCTTCACACAATCAACACACAAGGTAACAAGGGATCTCATAGGACACATGAGGCAAGATTGCTAGGTGTGCTTTAACATGATACTAGACAATAACAACTAATATCTAAACATCAACAAATAAAAACTATATAATAAACATCATCAAAACACAAACCTATAACTACACAACTTCATATTCAAACTTGTGTAGCGCAACATAAACAAAGTAATTTTTTTATTTCTACAAAATAAATTATTTTGAAAACAAAACTTGAATGAGAAAGTATTCTATAAAAAATTATTAATTAATAATAATAAAAATTTTACATTTATTTTAATTAATTTTCTTAAAATAATTTAAAGCTTTAAATTTTTAATAATAAATAATTTTTTTTAATTTTCTTTTAATGTGTATATACATATTTTGAGTCGACACAACAATTACTTTTTGAATGCAATAAATGTGGAACCTACTATGCAAATTTAATCTAAACATCAGGTTATCAAACCGAGTCATCCGATTTGAACCGATTCAACCATGAAGTTCAACCAGTGACCCGATGGTTCAACCATCGACTTAATGATCTAGTGCATCTGCCGAATTGATAACCAAACCGAGTTTTAAAGCTATGGTTATATCTATACAAATATATTTATACTATTGTCTATTTCCCTCGAGCTTTAACTTTGAGGTTCTCAATTCTAATCTAGCACCAACTAATATAATTATACCAATAATAAATAAATAAAATAAATTATACTCCTTTCTGATTTAAATATAAGCAAAAGTCAAACTGTAATTTACCTAAATTAAGATCAAATGCATTTTGATTTTTTTATAAAGAAAATACATTTTGGCTCTCTCTCTCTTTTTTTTGTTTTTGAAGAAATGCATTTTGACTTTTCTTATAGATAGTAAAACAGAAGTAATAAATAATTAATGTATTATTTAATTTTGGATTAAAAATGAAAATGACAAAATTAACCAACTTTACGAACCACATTTTTTGTCTATTAGTGGAGGAATAAGAATCATCAAAGTTTTTTTTTTAAGGGGAAGAATCCCTAAAGTTTAAAAAAAGCATAAACCATGACCCACATCCAAATCAAGGAGAACATTATTATTATAGTCAGAAAAGAAATACAACCCCCAATGAATAGCAAATGATGAAACGTCCAGGAAAGAAGTAAGGACAAGACCGTAAATTCAAATTTGAACAACTTTAACGCTTTTCACGGTCACGGACGGCTGTTAAACAAAAGAAACGCTCAACCCCACACGTTAACGATATAAATACACACTCACCTCACAATTCCCAATCACTCAAAACGCAGCGCAGCCCTGTGATTTCAATCTTTCTTTTCTCTCTTTTCTAGGGTTTGTCTCGTTTTCTCCGCGCTTTCCCTTCCCACTCGTATCTGTAAGCTTTTCTTCTTCGATTTTGTTATCGTTTTCTTCATTTTGATTTTGATTCATTGTTCTAATTTTTTGTTTCATTTTTGTAGATTTCGTTTGATTTGATCTTGTTGGGTTTTAAGGTTTTGAAAGCTGCGGCATTTTAATCAGATATAATCTAACCAGGTACCTGTTTTTTCTTTTTATTCAGATCTTACGTTTTTTATTTTTCTATCAGAAGATGTTTATTTTCATTTGTATTATCATTATGGTTTGTTTTATAGAACAATATTATGATTTGTAATTTGATTATTATTGTTGATTTGTCAATTAGAATTTCATATCTGTTGATTGTTACCTTTACTCGATCTTATGTGCATGGATCTGTATTAAATCTCTGATTGTCATGTCTATGATTATCTGGGACCTACCAGGATTGTTTGTTGGAATTTTGTTTACACCCTTTAATCTTTTTTTGTCACTTTATAACTATTCATTGCTTTTAAAGTTTGATAATATTTCAATTGATTTTTTTATTGGCCATCTTGGTTTTAAATGATTGATTTTTTTTTTTCTTTCAAGAAATTTGATTTATACAATTATTTTATAACATGGTTTCTTGTTTGTTAAAGAGTTATGTATTTGAAACAAGTTTATGATTATTATTATTAAAATTGTTCTGTTGTCCCACTTGTTTAATAGTGAATGTGTAAATCCCTGATGGGTGTTTTAAGCCATAAGCCAAAGTCTCATTTTTCATGTACCTTTGTGATTTTACAATGTAGAGTTATAATATTATTTGGTATGGTAACAGGACTGAATGAGCTAATGGAGTCTAAAGGAGGTAAAAAGAAGTCCAGTAGTAGTAGTAAATCATCATCATCATTATTCTACGAAGCTCCCCTCGGATACAGCATTGAAGACATTCGTCCTAACGGTGGAATCAAGAAGTTCAGATCAGCTGCTTACTCCAACGTAAGTGTTCATTCACCCTGATAATATATGATTTTTGATATTGTGATTTCTATAAATTTGATTACTTATTGAGCTATACTAATACCTATATTTTTTTTAACTTTTGTGCAGTGCGCTCGCAAGCCATCCTGATATTCCATACTGATTCTCGTTCCCCTGCATGCAAGCAGTTTTTTATTAGCTTTTTTTTGTTTTCGTTTAGGTTTATTTACTACTCTCCTTCAAAATACATCTTTCCAAACCCTCTCTTTGCGATTGTACTCTTTGTTTCTCTCCTTGTTTCTTCTGTGTGTCTTTCTGTTTGAACTGTGGCCATGGCAGTTTCTGCAATTGGTTTCGAAGGATTTGAAAAGAGGTTGGAAATATCCTTTTCCGACCCTGGACTTTTTTCTGACCCTCACGGGAGGGGTTTAAGATCCCTAACAAAATCCCAACTGGATGAGATTCTTGCACCAGCTGAGTGCACTATTGTTTCTTCCTTAGCAAATGACGATGTTGACTCCTATGTTCTGTCCGAGTCCAGCCTTTTTGTTTATGCCTACAAGATCATAATCAAAACCTGTGGTACTACCAAGTTACTGCTTGCAATCCCACCCATATTGAAATTGGCCGAGTCCATTTCCCTTAAAGTCAGATCTGTGAGGTACACCCGAGGCAGTTTCATTTTTCCAGGTGCCCAGTCTTTCCCTCATCGCCACTTTTCCGAAGAAGTGGCTGTCCTTGATGGCTACTTTGGAAAGCTTGGGTCAGGCAGCACAGCTTATATTATGGGTGGATCCGATGAAGCCCAGAATTGGCATGTTTACTCTGCCTCTGCAAATTCCGTGAGCCCAAACGACTCTGTCTACACACTCGAGATGTGCATGACCGGCTTAGACAGAGAGAAAGCATCAGTTTTCTTCAAAGATCAATCAGATTCTGCTGCCAAGATGACTGTGAACTCTGGCATCAGGAAAATTCTTCCAAATTCTGAAATCTGTGACTTTGATTTTGAACCTTGTGGTTATTCAATGAATTCTGTTGAGGGTGCTGCTGTTTCTACCATTCATGTTACTCCAGAAGATGGGTTCAGTTATGCAAGCTTTGAGACTGCTGGATATGATTTGAAAGCAATGAATCTGAATGAATTGGTGGTGAAGGTGCTAGCTTGTTTCCAACCAACTGAGTTTTCTGTCGCTGTTCATGTGGACAATGCAAGCAAGTCATTTGAGCAGGGCTGTTCGCTGGATGTTAAGGGATACTGTCGTGAAGAGAGGAGCCATGAAGGGCTTGGAATGGGTGGTTCTGTTGTCTACCAAAAGTTTGTCAAGACTGCTGACTGTGGCTCGCCTAGATCAACACTCAAGTGCTGGAAAGATGAAGATGAAGAAGAGTAGCTTTGTGTCTTTATGTTCTGTCTCTTATGTTCTGTCTCTTAAATAAGTGTCGCCTTTTCAGGCGGGGACTCATTGTTTTCGTTTGTTGTCTATTTTTATTTAGTACACTGCTGTGTCGAAAGGTTTGTACACCTTCATTGTTATTTTCATTTGAGCTTTGAATTGAAATAAAGTGCATGTTTTGGGAATATTTGTCTAGTAATTTATCAATTTTTGTTAATTATATTACAAAAAAATATTTATCAGATACAGTGGGGCATGATGCAACTTGTTGTTTCGGTAAATTCCATGCAACTCTACAAATGACTACTTGTAAAACTAACAAGCCATCATTTGTTTAGTTTTGTATCGTGACAAAGGTTCTATTGCAATTATTTTCAAATTTATTTGTAGTCTACGTATATTTTCTTTTAAATTTTATCATAATTTCTTATATTTAGTCTTTTTTTATGTCTCCGATCTTAATATTTGTGTTGAATGATGGGGCATTTACAAATTACAAACAACGTGACTTTATGTTGTATGTATATAACACACAGGAGACAGATCCGATTTTGCACCAGTTAAGTTGGCGTTGATTTTATTTTCCTTCATCCAACTTATATTTGTTCATTTAAAATATCACTTGAACCACTCATTTAAAATATCACGTGTATCATCGGTGGACTGTGTTCCGTCGTTTGTTCATCCCTTGATCTGAACAACGTTCGGATCGGTTCGGTTTGAAAGGGCGTTTGTGACTTGCTGTTTAGGGAGTTGTTGGAACTTGAATCGTGTTCGCAGACGATTCATACGCCTATTCAGATGCTCTAAACACTAGCTCTACGTTTTTTTGCAATTTGATTTCGCGTCCATATATGGGTGTGCTGGATTGTCCGTGGTAGTTGGATGTTATGAGTTTTGCCTTTTAATCTTTTGTTTCTTTGAGATTTTTATCTTATTTCTATTTTGCTTATATAAAAAAAAAAGGTTAGTGCTTATGTGACTTTCTTAAAAGATGAGAACAAAGGCAAGATGAGTCATTTTGGTGTGGCTATATCAATTCTGGCCACTTCCAGTCATCATCGGTTGACCCAATTCAAAGCCAACCACTATGTTATCACTTCTGGCTCCATCGCACGACCAACCACTCTATATGACTCAATTCAAAGCCAAATTTCCAAACCTAAACGATGGCTAAGAAATAATGGTCAAATTTCTTCTAACGTCACAATCATGTCAAATATCTTTAATTTGAAAGACATTCTTCTAACGTCAAAAAAAAAAATCATCATCAATAAATACTCTCTCAATCGCATAATAGATACACTTTGACTCTATTACGCATATCAATACATAATTTTGAGTTTAAATATCTTGAAAAATATATTAGAAAAAAATTATGAAAATTTGATATTTTGAAAATACTCATTGAGACGAATTTAATGACATCTTATATGAGATTATTTATCTTTCTATATTAATAGAAAAATATGATCAAAATTGCACATTTTCAAATGGGTCATCTATTACGGGGACGGAGGGACTAATGTTTAAGCGCATACATATAAAGAGATTATTTTAAGTAATAAAAAAAAAATTATTATAAAATGATTACTTGAAGAAACATCTCTTTATTTGTCTGTATTCAAACTCTATTTATTTATTGTGACCATAACATAATGCCTCTTGACTCAGACGGATGCAACACCTTTTGGTTCAGTTTCGTTGGTTTGTGCTCCATCCGTTTATTTTGAATATCGTTTTAGTACAGTAACACTAAATTGAAAAAAATGGATTTATGGAGTTTTTTTCTTCTTCCTATTATACTCTCCTAATCCATCGATAAATTTCTACTTTATTTCTACACATATTTTTTTTTGTTATTGTCTTTCTCTCATATCAAACAATTCTTTGTTACCCTCTCACTCTTTAATAAATTCCTCTTTTTTCATACACTCTATCTTTCTTCTATAATAAACAATTTTCAATAATCTATATATTATACACATTGTTTAATAATTGTAAAATAAAATAAAATAAAATTGATTCCAACTTCACTTAAATCGAAATTTAACTTTGTTATTCAGTTAAAAAAGATTTAACTTTCCGCCAATTATTTTAGTCAAAATTAAGGCTTTAACTATGATTTTAACTAATACAAGATTCGACATAGATTTGGATGTTGAGACTACTCCTTTACCATATTTTAATATTGGTTTAGAAACATCATTAACAAACGAATATATATTTGATTTAGAGGATTTAGATGAAGATAACTTTGATGAGGAGACAAAAGAGAGCAACAATAATTCTAATACAATAATAATTTTAGGGAAATGTTAACGTGTTGTTAGCCTATATTTTCAAAAGAGCTATCTTAAATACAGTCAAACCAAGGTTGACCTTATGCTCGAAGAAATGAGTAATGCTCTCTTATACTCATACATTTAATCGAAGTTGGACTTGCTGGAAATGCTCAAGGCGTGTGTTTCGGTTCGACATGCAAAGTGTATCGAAGAGCGGTTTGTTTTGGATAAGGTCAAGCAACAGATATTTCCAAGGAGCATATATTCGAAATTCAAATCGAATAGATATCTGTTGTCCGTTTATAGCAGTTATAATTTCAAATCCTTTGTAGGTAGTTATTTCTATTAGTATAAATAGTAGTTTCTCGTAAGAGAAAGTGATCACAATTCAATCATACAAAAAACTTACACTCAAACTATCCGCATTCAAGAGAGAAACGAGTCACAAGTTGCAATGTATGAACATGTGTACCAATTTACATTCAATCAATGCAATTTAAGTTTATTT
>Ga0315914_1009914_pt1 | contig 12050 bp, 8 predicted proteins | sample MpolenodulesMG_FD_203920 | JGI IMG/M metagenome (GOLD analysis project Ga0315914, IMG submission 203920) | Medicago polymorpha root nodule microbial communities from Los Angeles, California, United States - elongated nodules | ecosystem: Host-associated > Plants > Roots > Nodule | place: USA... | reverse complement strand
GTTTAATAGCACTTTTAAGTGCTATTAAAGGTAAAAAAAAGTGCTATTAAACATCTTTTTTGGTGTAGTGGTATAGATTTTCAGGTCCAAGCCATTATAGTTGCAAATTTGTTTAATGTATTTTCTAATTATTATTTTTTGTTTATTGTTGAAATGGTACACGTTATTTATGGAAGAAAAAAAAATGGATTGGATTAAGCATTCGAAATAATTATGTGACATTGATGTTTTGTTTTTTGTTTGTCAGATTGTGATAGAACACCCTGCTTTGTTTTTCTTGTGCCAAGGGAGTTTAGCAAAAGAATAGGGCGAATTGCAGTTTTCGGTGAAAGGGGGAGTGGAGAAGATTAGTGTTTATGGTCTCAATAGTGAAAATAAAAAAAGAGTTTACGTGGGTGTCATATTTTGGATGTCTTAAAAAGAGTGTCTTCAGTTAACCCTTAAAAAGTCATTGAAAATAATTGAGGTATCTGAGTTTAGAATATATATCAAATATATTATTTATGTAATGAATTAAAAAAGTTAAATGTTTCTTATAAATAAGACCGGGATATAATAGATAGATAGATAGTTAGATGACGTTTGACAAAAAATTTAATAGATTCCACCATATAAATATCTAACGGGCTGGTAATCAAACATTATAAATTTTTCACATAGAAATCAATATTATTAAAATAATAATTGATTTTAAAATAAGTTTGTGGTCCAATGAAACATTGTTCCTAAAATGTACACTATTCAAGACAATCATTTCTCTTTGGAACGTTTCCAATGTATATGAAAGGCTGATGTAAAGAAAATAATAATAATAAAGGTTGGTTCAAAGAAGATTGAATGCAACCAACAATCTTGCAAGAATTCAGTTATCAATTGAACGAGCTAAAGAGGTATTCAATTATGTTTCATATATATCAAAGTGTTTCTTGAAACTCTGGAAATGTAAAACAAAACAAAAAATATTTAATTGAAGTCGACTAGTTTTTTACATTGTAAAAAAAATCAAATAAATCTCTCTTTGTAACATGCACATGTAAGAACTATCAACTATGGCTAAAATTATCAAGTTGTGCATACAATGATCGTCTTTCTTTTTCTTTTCCTATTTCTTTTTGCAATTAATGTCACTGGTAAGTCTTTTTCTGCATACAATTTTCTCTTTTTATCTTATATATAATCTTTCTTCCAATTTCAGTGATACAGCATTATTTTTGTATTGTTTTTTCTCATAGCATTTCGGGACCCCTGCAATTTTGATTTCGATTGTAAAAATTCAAGTTGTACTGCTCCTTATGTTGCAACGTGTATGTATGAACGTTGTTATTGTTGAATGGTAAAAGTTCAAATGATGAAGATACTTGTGTTGATATACAAATGATAAAGGAGAGCTATCACATAAAAAAGGAGTTAGTTAAGACCCTCTTCGAATCTACCCATTGAGAAGTCAATATTTTAGTAGAATAAGATCTATGATTTCTTTGGTGTACTTGTATTTGCTTCTACAAATACTCCTTTGTAATTCACATTCAATAAAATGAAATGACTCATATCATTTTAATCAATTTTATCAATGATTTCCTTCTCTTATCCAAGTAACGGACATTTGTTTCCAATACTCTTGATATTAAGAAGATTGCACTTCAAACTTCAAACATTGTTATCACATACTTGAAAATGACCTTCAATACATTCAGTGGCAGTTTGCGGTTTAATTTTTATCTTGAAAAGAACTATAGTTAAGTATCGTTGGAGGTATTTTAGTTATTTTTAAGTGTGTGATAACAAACTTTTTAGTGTAATTAACAAGCTTCTTGTATTCCTTAAAAAAAAAAATCTTGTATTAATGGTTAATATTACCTTTCATGGACCGGTTTGATACGGAAAGATGAAATTAAATAAAAAAAATATTATTTATTGGTGGAAATATTCTAGTTGTTTTTTTTTAAGGAAATATGTACACCCGTATTAAAACAAGATATTTTAATTTTGCATTGGTTTCTAGTAACGTTTGCAACAATGAAGGGATACTTTTCAAAATACTTTTTCACAAAATGCCGAGGATACCACACTTTCAGACCCAACACAAATAATAAAAGTAATTTACTAAAAGTAAGACACTAGTAAAATACAGTAACTTGTATAGAACTTATTTACATTATTGACCTTTCAAAACATAAACTCACTGCTTTACTCAGACTTTACAAGATAAACCAATTTTTGATCCCTCAAAAAAAAAGATAAACCAATTTTCACAATTAAATATAATTATATTCTCCACCCGGTATCACATACGAGAGCAGGGATTCTTGAAAGATAATGATTCTTAAGTATAACGTCATAAATACGAAGTTTGATGTTGACATATCATCATTGGTTGAAAAACACTACAAAAAGACTGAAAAACTCCGACGGTAGTTAACTGCCGATGAATTAAAGAATCGGCGATAGTTATTTGTTGATGGAACCAGTGGCAGTTAACTACCGCGAGATACATCGGCAGTTAACTACCGATACGATCCTGATACAAATCCAGGCAGAAGCTCTCTCATCCATTATTAGTCTCAAAATCACAAAATCTCTATAAAAATCTCAACCAAATTTATTCAACAAAATCACAAGTAAGTAATCATAGTACTATTAACTTACATTTTATTTATTATAAATGTTTTTCTTTTTTAGTTTTTGAGTTTTTTAGAAGATTTATTTTATTTTAGTTTTTGAGTAGATTTACATGTTATAATTCATTTTTAGAGTAGATATAAGTTGATTAATTTTGTTATAATGTTTGCATGATGTTTATATTATAGTTTTGAATTGGGAAATGATATGTATAACGAAGAAATGGGATAGTGAGAGTTTCACGACATTGCAGTTGTTGAATAAATTTCCTATATTTCAGCCATCACCCACATGATTTGTGGTCAAGCAGGCTTTTGATTGGCTAAAACATTTTCGTGGTGCTCTCGGGATAAATTTTTTTTTGATAAATAGCATCACTCTTTTGAATTTTAGGGTTATTTATAATTTTGGTGTTTTGTACTTTTTTTTAATTTAGTTTTTGAGTAGATTTACAAGTAAGAGTATATGATTTATTTTAAGAGTAGATATAAGTTGATTAATTTTGTTATATTTTTTGCATTTTAACAACAACAATTCATAAAAAACCTAAACTAATCCTAACAATTATAACACAATTCATCGAAACCTAAACTAATCCTAAAAATTCTACCACAATTTCCCAACAATTCTACAACAATATTATATTCAACTCCAATTTAACATAAAATCATAAAATCAACGAACCTAATTATGTGACAATTTAACCAAAAAAAAAACTAACAATTTAATCACAGAACAGCAATGTAATAGGATAGTAACAACTTGCTTGATTTTGTGAGTGTAATTGGCGTTGAATCTGCAACAATTGAAAAATTTCACACCTCTTGAAGTTCAATCCGATACAATGGAGTTTTGGAAACTCCTAGGTTCTGTTATGTTCTTATAACAGACCCTTGGTACTTAACTGCCGATGGAATCATCGACACTTAACTGCCGTCGGTTCCGTCGGTTGTTAACTATCGTTGGTTAACTAAATATCGGCAGTTAACTGTCGAGGGTTATTCGGGTCATTTACATGTGTTTTTCAGCCATTGATGATGTGTCAACATCAAATTTCCATAAATACATATTAGAGTGAATAAATGTTAGCAAAAGCCCAATTCTAACTGTAGCCCAACAGAACACTAAGCCCAAAAGACTCATCAAGAAGCCAATCACCTCAAGGACTATGTGTGAGTGGCGTTTCAACTGAAAAGGATGGGAGAAGCTACCTGACAAATAATGTGTATGTTCCCATTTGTTTGTACTTTACCTTATCTTTAATTGTTGGCACTAGGCCGTTAGTTGTCTCCCTAAATCAAGGGCAGCCTTGTGATCAATTATGTATCAGCCATTAGATCAATACTCTGTGGCTATAAAAACCAAATGGATTCTTGAAATAAACAAGTAGAAAATTATTCCAGTCTCTCTGTCTAAATTCTTAAGGAGGATTCCCTTGTCCCATCCCAACAAGGAACAAAACCCTTAACAAATTTGTGCTTTCATTGCCTCTATTCTCCTTCTATGGCACCCACAAACTCTGAACAGCTTGATGAACTATCAGAAAAGGTCGATACCATCCTCAACCAACTCGCCATCCTCACCACCACCCCATTTCCACCACCACCACCACCACCAAATCCACCCCATCCCTGTATAAAACTAGATGTACCCAGGTTCGATGGCACATATACAATGGGCTGGATATTCAAAATAAACTAGTTTTTTGACAACCATCAAACCTTTGAGGAAGATAGACTTATTGTTGCTTCCTTCTACATGGAAGGCCAAGCACTCAACTAGTACTAATGGATGCACAGGAACCAACAAATCACTTCTTGGTATGGTTTACTTCAAGCTCTTGAAACCCGTTTCGTCCCCTCCTACTATGAGGACCCATCCAACGCTCTGTTCAAACTCACTCAATGTTCTTCCGTAAACCAATATCTTCATGAGTTCGAATGCCTTGCAAACCGCATCGTAGGATTACCACAATGATTTTTCTTGAACTATTTCATCTCCGGTCTCACACCAGAAATCCTCCGTGGAGTTCAGGCTCTCCAGCCGATGAATCTTTCTCAGGACACCGCACTTGCAAAACTCCAGGAAGACAATCTCACTGACTCTGTGGTTCTTTCCTCTTCAACCCTACCACCATTACTCCCTGGTCCACCCACTTCACGTGTCAATTTTCGTAAACTTTCGACGAAGGAGATGGCCTCTCGTCGCGAAAATGGCCTATGTTATAAATGTGATGAGACCTTCACCCCACAACACAAATGTAAAGGCAGATTCTTCCTCCTTATTTCCGATGACGGTTTCGACACCTACCCCCCAACCCAAACCGACCCTACCAACAATGACCATGATATTAACCCACCCACCATTGTCATTGAACCACCAGACCAAGATGCTCAAATAAGCTTTCATGCCATCTTCGGCAGTACCGATCCAACCACAATCAGAATACAAGGCCACATCTTAAACCATGCGGTTACAGTCCTTATCGACGGCGGTATATTTTTGGAGCTGCCTTCACATCCAACAAATACCCTCAAAGTCATGGTCGGAAATGGTAGAATACTTGAATGTCATAGACTATGTTCAGCCATTCCCATCACTCTACAAAAACATACCTTCAATGTTGATTTTTACTCCTTACCACTTAGTGGAGCTGACGTGGTCTTAGGAGCTCCTTGGCTGAGATCTATTAGTCATGTGCTCATGGATTACACCTCTCTCTCACTTTCCTACACCATGGATAACAAAATGATTACCCTCACAGAAAACAAAAATATTGGCCTAACTCAATCTCAACCCAATAACTCAAAAGATGTGTCCAACCCATTCCGCTTCTGAACTATTCCATATCCAAGCTATAACCCGACCCGCGACCCAAAACAAATCTGACCCACATCCAATCTCACAAATCCAGTACCTACTCCATTGTTCTCAGAATATCTTCACAAAACCCACCAACTTACCTCTATCACAAACCTTAGACCACCACATCTCCATACTTCCCAACTCAAACCCAATCAATGTCCGCCAATACTGTATCAATACTTCCATAAAAACGAAATCGAACGACAAATTCAAACCATGATGGCCTCCCACATCATCCAACCAAGCCATAGTTCCTTCTCCTCACCGGTGTTGTTCGTCAAAAAGAAGGACAACACATTTCGCTTGTGTATCGATTATCGTGTGCTCAACAATCGATGAGTTGCTCGATGAACTTGGTGGAGCTTCTTGGTTCTCCAAACTCGACCTCAGACAAGGCTTTCACCGGATCCGGATGCATGAGGAAAACATCCCAAAAACAGTATTTCGCACCCCTCAAGGACAATATGAATTTAGGGTCATGCCCTTCGGCCATTGCAACGCACTGTCCACTTTCCAAGCCACCATGAATGAACTGTTCCAACCCTTCCTCCGCCGGTTTGTAATCGTCTTCTTAGACGACATTCTGGTTTACAACACCTCTTTAAAGGAACACCTACAACATTTGGAACAATTGTTCCACACATTAGTATCTGAAAATTTCTTCCTGAAGCTGTCTAAATGTTAATTTGCACGGAGACAGCTTGAGTACTTGGGTCACATGGTCTCCACTAATGGCGTTTTCCTAGAACCTTCAAAAATCCAATCCATACTCAACTGGCCCCTACCTAAGACATTTATGGAATTAAGAGGTTTCCTAGGTTTAACCGGATTTTACAAAAAATTTGTCATAGGCTACGCCTCCATAGAATTGCCTCTAACCGTTATCCTTCGCAAGGACTCATTTAACTAGTCTGACGAAGGCACTACTGCCTTCCAAGCTCTCCATAAGGAAATGCCCAAACCCCCACATTAGCCTTACTCAACTTCTCTAAACCATTTTTCCTGGAAACCAACGCATCTGGCCTTGCCATGGGAGAAGTTTTGATGAAATATTCTCACCCTATCGCCTTCTTCAGCAAACCCTTCTGCCTTCACTTGCACCGGTCCTCTACTTACATCAGAGAGCTCCATGCCATCACCAATGTTGTAAAGAAATGGCGCCAATACTTACTTGGCCACCCCTTCGTGATTTTTACCGATCACCAAAGCCTCTAAGAGTTACTAACCCAGGTCATTCAAACACCGGAACAACAACTTTACATGTCCAAACTCATGGGATATTACTACTCCATTCAATACAATTTCGGTAAAACCAACGTCGTAGTTGATGCACTCTCCCGCTATCCAGAGACAACCTCAAGTATGATTCTCTCTCTCTCTCTCTCTCTCTCTCTCTCTCTCTCTCTATCTCTATCTCTATCTATCTATATGCCCAACTTCACCTTCTTATAGCATCTTAAACTAGCATTGGCTGCTAGCCAACCTTTAAACACCATGCTCACTCAAATTCAACCAAACCCCCAATCATTCCCACACTACAAAGTCCAAAATGATCTCATTTTTTACAAAAACAGAATCTGGTTGGACCCCACCTTGCTGTTTCGTTTAGCTATCTTAGAAGAATACCACACCTTCCCTTTGGGTGGCCATATGGGCATCACTAAAACACTTGCGAGAGTTCAAGCCAATTTTTGGTAAGATAATATGTGTAATGATGTCAAGACATTCATTATCGAATGTTTAATTTTCCAACATATGAAATATGAAACAAAAAAAAAAACCCAGGCCTTCTTCAGCCCCTACCTATTCCAAATGCCATTTGGGAAGACTTATCCCTCGACTTCATCGCCGGTTTACCACCGTCCAAAACCACACTGCCATTCTAGTTATAGTTGACTGCTTTTCCAAGGGAGTCCACTTCGCCCCACTTACCCCAATTTTACTGCCCATCGAGTTGTCATTATATTTTTCAACAACATTTGCTAGTTACATAGCATACCCTGTAGTCTTATCTCTGACAGGGATCTGATCTTTATTAGCAAATTTTGGCGTGACTTGTTCTCTCTATGTGGTACTAAACTCTGCATGAGCACCTCCTATCACCCCGAATCAGATAGGCAAACAAAGGTCTACAAACGGGTCTTGGAACAATATTTACGCTCATTAGCCCACATAAACCGTCCCAATGGTCGAAATTTCTCTCCTTGGTAGAATGGTCCTATAATAATTCAATGCATTCATCAACTTGGTTCTCCCCCTTTTAGATCACATTATGTAGACAACCACCATCAATTCCTAGGTACCTTCAAGAATCATCTACAATTGAAGTTGTGGACTCCATGTTGGACAACCAACAACAACTAATTGAGAAACTACGCTGCAATCTGATGAAGGCACAAGAGAAGATGTAACACTTTGCTGATCGGAAGCACAGAGAGGTAGAATTTGCTCCAGATCAATGGGTTTATGTGTGCCTCCGTCCTTATCGCCAAAAGAGTCACTCTGATGCTGCCTATACAAAGTTATCTAAGCACTTTTATGGGACATTCTGCATCACTGAAGGCAATGGAAAGGTTTTCTATCGTCTTGAAGTACAACCACAATCCAGAATTCACCCTGTTTTTCATTGTTCACTCCTCAAACCACATCACGGTCCTGTCACAACCTCCAACGACCTGCCACCATCTGTCGTTCAGAACCACCCCTTAGTCGAGCCACTTGCAATAATTAATCAAAAGCTGGATACTACTACCGACCCACCTAATCATATGGTCTTGGTTCAGTGGAAAGGACTTGCCCTCAAGGATACTAGCTGGGAGGATTGGAACATGCTGCAACAGAAATATCACCTTGAGGACAAGGTGATTTTTCCAAACCCAGTTGATGTTAGCAAAAGCCCAATTCTAGCTGCAGCCCAACAGAACACTAAGCCCAAAAGACTCATCAAGAAGCTAGCTCACCTCAAGAACTGTGTGTGAGTGGCGGTTCAAATGCAAAGGATGGGAGAAGTCACAGCTAGCTGACAAATAATGTGTCTGTTCCCATTTGTTTATACTCTACCTTATCTTTAATTGATGGCACTAGGTTGTTAGTTGTCTCCCTAAAGCAAGGGCAGTCTTGTGATCAATTATGTATCATCCATTATATCAATACTCTGTGGCTATAAAAACCAAATTAACTCATGAAAAAAACAAGCAGAAAATTATTTCAGTCTCTCTCTCCAAATTCTAAAGGAGGATTCCCTTGTCCTATCCCAACAAGGAACAAAACCGTTAACAATAAACATATCGTTGCTAGATACCAACACATTAACTTCATCTTAATTATCCATCTTATATGTGTCTATTGCAATTGCCAAACACAAACAATAAAGAGTAAGTAATCAAATCATGTATAGGTATAACAATAGTAGAACAATCATGTACGACATGTTTAACAAATTGCACATTTAAATACTATTAAGAAACTGAGAAAATGTGAAATGATTCATTATATTGAACGAAGGTTACATCAAGGTATTTATACACTTTGCTTATTGTACTATCAAAGTAAAATGTATTACACTAATGAGATAAATGTACTACTCTATGTTGCTAACTTGTACCGCAAGTTTCTTTATCTTCATGCTTTGCTTTTCTTGGATCAGCATTGTGCAATATATCCCCATAAGTTGGAGGTTGGTATATATCCAACAACCCCAACTTGATAACAAAAGATTGAAAGGTTGTGGAAACAAGGATTTGGTAAAAAAAAATAAAAATGCAAGCTGATCATGAGTGGTGACTGGGAGAAGCTTGAAGAGGTATGCTTGTAGTTTTTCCCTCACAATATGGCAGTCAATTTCAAGATGTTTGGTCCTCTCATGAAAAACTGGATTAGCTGCAATGTGCATAACACTCTGATCATCACAGTATAAGATAGGAAGCTTGACATATTGAACATGAAGATCTCAAAGCAGATAGAACAACCATTGAAGCTCACAAGTAGAAGATGTCATGGCTTTATACTCAGCTTCAGAAGAAGATCTTGATACAATAGGTTCCTTCTTTGTTCTCCAAGAAATAAGGGATTGGCCAAGAAAGAAGCAATGTCCTGAAATGGAACGTCTAGTATCTTTACATCATGCTCAGTCTGCATCACTATAGCCTTGAATATGTAAACCTGAAGCTATAGGGAAGAAAAATATCATGACCTGGCGAACCCTTAAGGTACTTAAGAACTCTTAGGGCAGCATTGTAGTGAGTTTGTGTAGGTTTACTCAAGAACTGACTGAGTTGATGAGTGGTAAAAGTAATGTCAGGCCTAGTTGTGTTCAAATATATTAACCTTTTATATGTTGAGATATTAGTGAAGAGTGGTGAAGTATCATTGTGCAGTTTGATGGAAAGATAAGAAGGTGTGGTAACTAGTTTAGAACCAAGGAGACCTGAATCATGCAATAGATCCAAAAAATACGGTTAATAGTGTTTTGCCCCCTGTAATATAGGTCATTTTTGGTTTTCCCCCCTGTAAAATATTTTTTTGATTTACCCCCTTGTAAAAAAAATTGTTTTGGAATACCCCCTTAATAGGTTATTCAAAAACGAAAATTTCTGCAAAAAAAAAAAGTTGGTTTTTGATTGACCTATTATGGGGGTATTCCAAAACAAAAAAAATTTAGAGGGGGTAAATCAATAAAAAATTACAGGGGGGAAAACCGGAAATGACCTATATTACAGAAGGGGTAAAGCACCATTAACCCCAAAAAATATTTTCTCTGACATAATGAGATGCCACTCTGGGAATGAGCAACTTCAAGTCCCAAAAAATACTTGAGAGTACCGAGATCTTTGATTTTGAAGGCTTGATTCAATACATTTTTGATGAACATAAACTCAATAAGAAAGTTTCCGGCAAGAATTATATCATCTACATAAACTAGGAGAATGGTGAAACTTTTAGAAGCTTGCTTAATGAACAAGGAAGCATCAGAAGTAGCTTGTTTATATCCATTAGTGATAAGGAGATTGGTAAGTTTCTCATACCATTTCCTACTAGCCTTCTTAAGACCATATAAAGACTTTGATAACTTCCAACTTGGTTAGGTTGTGGAGTTGAAACACCTGGAGGGACGGTCATGTAAACATCCTCGTGGAGATCTCCATGAAGGAATGCATTGTTTACATCTAACTGATGTAAACACCAATGATTAATGTATGCGAAAGCTATAACCAGTCTAACAGTTGTAACCTTAGCAACTGGTGAAAAGGTATCAAAGAAATCTAAGCCTTCAATTTGATTGTAGCCCTTAGCTACCAAACGTGCTTTGTACCTCTCAATAGACCCATCAACATTATGTTTGATCTTGTAAACTCATTTCCCTGTAGGTTTCACTAATGAAGGAAGATCCACTATTTTCCAAGTCCTAGTTTGAGCAAGAGCAGTAAGTTCACTTTTCATAGCTTGTTTCCAACAATCAAATTTGTATCATATTAGCACACTATCAATAACTTACAACATATTAGCACACTATCAATAACTATCAAATATTAGCACACTATCAATAACTTACAAATACAACAGAATTCATCTATCAGACTCATCATTTACATCATCATTTTGTCATTAATCAACATCATAATTAACATTCAATTCACCTCATATCGTCACCATAATTAAAATATTAATTCAACAATATCATCAATTACCACACATTCAACATAGTATAAATTAAGCAACACCTTAATAAAGTTTCTAATTCCTCTTTTAACCCCACACTTCTAAATATGCACATTAATTTAATTATTCTCTCAAATGGCGAGGCAATTTATCAATTGAAGCTGAATTTATAATCATCTTAAAATATAAGGGTAGTTACAAATGCTATTATTCATCTACCAATATTTTTTATAAGAAACAATAAATGAATTGTAAAGTTACGTAATTTCACAGATCATGTCTATGTTTGAATCCTCATATATCAGCTTCATAAGTCTTTATGCAATTTTTCAACAATTCCTTTCATTTCAAAACCATAAAAAATGTTAAAATGATTAAATATTGTCTAAAATATAATGTTTTTGACTTGTGTCGTGTATCGTTATACTACGAGATGTGACATAATGTTATAGTAAGAAATAATCGAGCTTGCACTATATTGAGCTTTTCACCTTGATGCAAGTTAAGATGAACAAAAATATATATGTAATTGATTTGACTTCATTTAGATGTTCATAACTCTAGATATGATTGAAATACTACATACAATCCATGTTACTTTATCCACAAATTTCAGCAATATGTTAAACTAATGAAGTAAATCAACATTATGGAAAATGTCTATTTAATTAAGGAAATGAAATCATAAACACTTTATTAAATTCACAAACTAAAAAGCAATAAACTAAATGAAATAACTCCTAAATTTAATTAGGGAGCTTCTATGGTGCAGTCAGAAAATTGACTTTTTTGAAAAAGTTAATTTTGATTTTAAGGTTTGATTCATTTTTAAATTGTTGATTACTGATTAATGATCAATAGTAATTCATCTAGTAATGCTTGCAACATCTTGGACTTACAGGTACTAT
>Ga0315914_1009913_pt1 | contig 12052 bp, 4 predicted proteins | sample MpolenodulesMG_FD_203920 | JGI IMG/M metagenome (GOLD analysis project Ga0315914, IMG submission 203920) | Medicago polymorpha root nodule microbial communities from Los Angeles, California, United States - elongated nodules | ecosystem: Host-associated > Plants > Roots > Nodule | place: USA... | reverse complement strand
GGTGTCCTTCTAAGCACAAGATGTACAAAGAAATCGACACCAAAGACGAAACAATGTTTACATAAGAAACCTGTACACTAAATTAAAAACACAGGAACATAATAAACTCTAGCCTATGCTCAAGATGGCGAACGGACTAAGCCACCAGCCATGGTAGTTGAAGGGAAGTGAAACAAATTTCACCTTCAACCACGAATAGACAAGAATCTTAATCTTTTCTACCACCTGAATAATCGAGCATACTTTATCATTGAAGAGCCTGTTATTTCTTTCCTTCCAGTTTTCCCACACCGTAGCAAACCATATAGCCTGTAAAATCGATTGGCGCACCTTGGAGATACCACCACTAAAACTGAATTGATTGAAATGATCTGACATATAAAACGGGGCAGCCGCGGATGTGTCAATCCACCTATTAATAAAATGCCAAATTGACCTAAAAATATTACAATGTAAATAAATGATTTGAAGTTTCCGTCAACCCGCAGTCGGACATACAAAGCATGGAGGCTTGATCCAAAACACCACGACGATGAAGATTGTCCTTCGTAGGTAACCTGTCCCGGAACAACCGCCAAGCAAATAGCACAACCTTCAAAGGAACATCTTTATTTTAATTTGTTTTAGAAATCAAATTATTTACTCAAGGTAACAAGAAATATACATTAATTATTTTAATGTATATTTTTTGAACTTTTTTTATTATAACTGAGGATATAGCCCCTTTTAAATTATTTTTTGAAGCAAGCCCCCTTTTAAATTATTAAAAAATTATGGCTCTTTTGCAAGACCAAATTTCGATCTTATAGCATACTACTTTCTAAGCTTATCTGATTAAAATAAACTTATTTGGTACTCTTAAAAAACAATTATAAGGTAAAAAAAATCTCACGAGTTTGTAGCCTATTTTTTATTAGCTTATACTTTTTGATAATCTACTCTTACTATCTTAATTAAAAAAAAAGTTAAATATTAATTAAAAATATTTTTGACAATTCAAGTTTATTGACTAATGCAAATTTTAATTTTATGAAATACTAAAAATTTAGTGTTTTAGTTTACTTGCTACCAGCTATCTATTATTTTTTACTAAAGAGTCTAAACAACTCATAATATACTAAACATCGATGAGATAAAGAAAACAATTTAAGTGGAGTTTTTTTTTTTTTTTTGTGTCCGGGATTTGAATCCGGACCTTGCATATATTATGTATTGTCTTTACCAACTGAGTTAAACTCACAGAGATAATTTAAATGAAGTTTAAGTTGTAATATAAATTTCCTGTTTTGAGAACGTATATTACGCATATATTACGCATATAAATATTTATTTGTTCTGGTATATGAAAAATCTTACATTACATTAAAATCGATATTTAAGGTAACAAACATTCACATTAACCATCCCTCAAAACGCAGGCCATAAGTCCAAAATAACTTACTCAAAAAAAAAAAAAATCCAAAATAACAATGATTTATTCAAAATCTAGAGAGACATTGTCTTAGGGTAGGGTTGCAGACATATGTTATGATATCAGCACATGTGTGGAAATCAAATGCCTAAGCCACGCTTGACGGCTCACAATTTTTGTAAAGTGTGTTTGGATGAGGAATATTTTGAGGGAATTTAAATATTTGAGGTGAATTTAATTGTTTGGATAATAATTTGAAGAATTTTTAAATTGATGAAAATTTATAAAGTATTTTGTTCAAGTTAAATTTAAAGAATTTCAAAAGACATCTAAAAGTTAAGAATTTCAAAATCCTTCATTGTTATAATTTTTTAAATTTTGGTCATCAAATTTTTCAATTTGACCCCAAAAAATTTGCAAATTGACCTCTCAATTTTTTCAAAAAATATAATTTGACCCCTCAAAATTTTGGAAATTTACAAATTGACCCATAATTTCAATTTTTAAATTTGGCCCAAAAAATTAAAATTTATGAAAGTTTCCCAAAAATGATGACATTGAAATTTTTTATTCCATCCAAACAAAAATATTGATAAATGAAAGTAATTTAATTGAATCATTTAAATTGCCTTGAATTCTAAATTCTTTAAAATTTCTCAATTGCCTCATCCAAACACACTCTCAGACTCTGTTTGGAAGGGAAAGGAGGGAAACACTTGGGAAAAAAGAAATAAGTAAGTGGAAGAAATAGAAGAAAATAGGAGGGGAGGGCTTTGGATGGTTAGCTTTTCTTCATAATACAAAATCCTCCTTATTTGGGGAACTAAAAAATTGTACTTGAGGAGGATTTTGGAGGGTTTATATGAATTTTTCAAATCTAATCTATGTTGATATAATATTTTTAAAAATTAATCATATACATTAATTTATCATTCTTTAAAAAGCTACTATTTTTAATTTTTTGAAAGATATCTCCATTTTCCCTCATATTTTCCACCCCTCAAAGTATTTCATTCCCTTCCCCGCCAAACTCCCAAACAAAGACTTGGCCCTTTAATTTGTGCTAAAGAGGATAATTTTGGGGCGATAAAAAGTCTCACATCACTTGAGAATAAAAATAAAAATAATTTATAAACACTCACACTCTACCCATCAAAGCGCATTTTAAAGGGTTAACTGAGAAGACATAACCATAAAAGATATTTGTATAATAATTTTTTTGACAATTTTTAGGATAATTCTCTCTCGCACACTCTTATTGTATAATAATTCATCTACTTGCATTAATTGGTGTCGAGGGATATGTGGTCTTTTTTGTCAATATATGTGTGTGTGTATATATATTATAATTTTCTTTTTTTGTCAAGTGGTTTAGTGGCTAAAAATTCTCCTCTTAAGGAAGAATAAATGGGATGTTCGAAGTTCGAACCCCAACCCTGACATATATTATGTGATATCTCTACCAAATGAGTTAAACTCACAACAACTTACAACTTCTACTCATCATGTTTCTAAACTTAATCGTTTATACATCTTTAATTTTTTACATTTTCCACCGTACCTATTCAATTACGCTGAAAATTAAAGGAAAATTTCAATTAAATACGTTTTTCTTTAAATTTTATCAGTAACAAACTCGAGTTTAAAAGTAAATATATAAAATAAAAAGTAGAAAAATAAACAGGTTATATTTCATAAAGTAAGATTGGATTTGACATATTTGTTGCTTAACTGCTTAACCCCAGGGTCCGGACAACAACAAAAGTAAAAGGAAATAAATACTCATTTGATGGCCATAATGGTGATCGTACTGGCCCCACAAATTCAAGTCCAAACACCAACAGTATATGGCTATATGCCAGATGCCTATTCTTGTTCAAACAACAAAAAAATGAAGTAAAAAGTTGGAAAAGAGCAAAATAAGCTTAGATAGATAGCCATAGCAGTTACTACCAATATGCACGGTCCGATTTGTTTGATACATGTTGAAAATGAGACCAAATGTGCAAGGACAAGACAAGATCAATCCATGTTTTAATTATCATTTTAGGTTTAAGTTATGATAACAAATGTTTCTAAGAAGATTGTTTAAAAAACCTATCATAAAAAATTGTAAAAAAATACATAACATTTTATGTGTAAATGAAAAATATTCCTTTTGATTGATTAAACAAGATGGCACTTGGTGCTGGTAGAATTTTCCAATAATAGTACTTGGCTGTTTCAATTCAACGGTGACTCTGACTAGTTACTCTCTCACTGCTTTTGTTCACTCAGACACTCACCGTCCATTACACTACTTTGAGTTTGACTTAAAACAAAACACAAATTGGAATTTCATTTCCAGATAGAAAGTAAAAAACCCTAAATTATACAATTATTCATGTCATGCATGCTTTTACAATTATTCATTTGGGAGAGCGAAAGGATAAATAATAGGTAGCATAGGAATAATAATATATGGGGATGATGCATGATATCAAGTCCAGAGAGCACCAACTTCAACGAGCTTGGGAACGAGGTGACCGGTGACATGAAGAGCAACGAGAGACTCCAAGCCGCCGATGCAGATACCGCCGATGAAAGCAGCGGGAGTGAAAGAATGATCGGAGGTGGTGGGGACGGCGGGGATCTCGTTGTCATCCAATTGGATGACGGTGGGATGAACGCCGATGGTGAAGAGGAGATTCCTCATGACATGGCACATGCAGCAGGAGGTTCGGGTGAAGATGATGACAGGGTGTTCTGATATGAGGCGGTTGATTCGAGTTTCTGTGGATTCATCTATGTCCATGGATAAAGAAGATGAAGAGGGTGAGTTGGAGTTGGAGTTGGACATGATGCTAGATGGGGTGAGTTTGAGGTTTTGCAGCATATATAGATTGTTGTGTTAAGGCAGCAGCAACAACAAGTGGGGTTGGGAGGTAGCAGAGACTTTGGAGGGGTTTTATATTCTATTTTTATAAACTAAATGAAAATTATTATAAATGGAAAATGGAAGGAAATCATAGTGCTTGCTGACATCACATAGGCACATACTTTTTTCTTGGAAGAAAGAAATTTTAATTAAGTGAGTCGGATTCGAATAATTTTTGGGTGGACACAAGAATTTGGACCCTCTATTAAAATGGTTGTTTAATTATTATTTTTTCTACTTTTTTCTTTTTTTGTGTGTGACCAAATAGAGGGTCCAAATCCTTGTGTTCACTCAAGAGTTTCTCGATGGATTCGGAAAGCTCATCAAAAAAGTTTACAAATATATTTAGGTATCATTCTTAATTAATAGTCGTCACATCTTTATATGAAATTAAACTCATAACTTTTTAGTAATTGATTTAACATTTATTAACCACATAATCTTTTTTCTTTTTTGTTTTTAGACGATTAACCACATAGTCACATACTACAAATATTATTTTGCGTTTTCATCTTCTTAATCTTTATATATGCCGTCTTTGCCACTAAACTTTACCACTCCTTTACCTTTTCAGTAAACAACCATTTTAATATTTCAATGTGTGAACTCTATCTCGTTATAATTTTTAGAGTAACGATATTTGAACAATTATTTTAGTACAATTTTTGGGACAACCTTGTAGTTTTCTCTTCTTATTAGTCAAAAACGATAGGGAGAAAAAAGAAGAGAGAGAATAAGAACATAATACAAGTATGAGAGTGAAAGTTGTACCAAAATGGTTGTAGAAATATCATTTCTCTAATTTTTATGACCCAATATTGTTATAACTTTCGAATACATCAAAACTGTAATAACTACTCAGTGTGTTTCAGTTAATTAATTTGATCATCAAATGAGTTTTTTATTAGTCATTTTGATCGCCAACACTTAATTTTGAGTTTGGGTATGCTCCATTTAGGTGATGCTCCATTTACTCCATTTAGGGGTTTGGATATGAGATACGTGGCAAAAAAAGATTTAATGGTTGAGATTTTATATTAATTTTTTATATAATTAATTAATTAAAAAAAAAGGAACGATGTGGATCTTTTCCTCTCAAACACGTCCCTTCCTTTGCAGTCTACACCACCGCTCCTCCTCCGCGTTTCTGCCGCCGACCTCCATCGTCGTCGCTGAAACCACTTGCATCATCACTGTCGCAACCACTTTCTTCTTCGTGACAATTGTTAAAGGCTGACACTACAACAATGAAATTATTGTTGAAAAAACAATTGATTGTGCAAGAAGTGGAGAAACAAAATTAAGGGGATGGAATAGAATTTCTCTCACTTAAAGCTTAGAATTGGCGATGAAAATGGAGGGGGTTTCAACGACAACGATGGAGGGAGGCGGTGGAGAGGAGAAGAGAGGCGTGGTGCAGAGAGAATAAGAGAAGAGCGGTCCTTTTTTTTAATTAAATAAAAGCTTATTTTTTAATTTAAAATCTCAACCATTGAATCTTTTTTACCACATGTCTCATATCCAAATTTTTAAATGGAGTATACCCAGACTTCCTTAATTTTCTATATATCTATCTCTTCATATCATGATAACATCAATCTATTATACCATTTTCTCTTTATTAATTTTTTTTATATAATTCTCTCTATTGCTTTATCTCAAGCTGGAGATGAATGTATGAATATCCACATATCATTTTTCTTATGCAGATGTGTAAAGATATATATCAAAATTCAAAAGTTGCAATTCTTTTATACTAATTAATGAGTATGTTATTTGTAATGTTGTTAGCCAGAAATATTGTATTATTTGTATGCAATTTCTGAACTTCTATATAATGAATATTATAAAATAAAACTTTTTTTAATTAATGAGTATGTTATTCGTAATATTGTTAGCCAGAAAAAATTGTATGTATAATGCAATTTCGAACTTATATCTTTTTTTTAACCACGAACTTATATCTAATGAATATAAAAATAGATTTTTTTTAAACAGTAAAACAAACTAAAATTTATATAAAATAATTATTCATGTGTTTTTTTAATAGAGGGACGTCTGACAAAAGAATTGTCTAGAACATCAACATGAAAAATAGATGATAAATCTCAAGAAATTACATTTGAAACCACCAAATTTTCGGAACTCCAAACTCCTAACTTAGTGAAACAATAGACGATCGGGAGAAGTTCTATGATCGTATGGATTCCAATTGTATTATATTTATATATCTTAATGATTAATTACACATGAATAGAAGACAAACAGGTAACAAGATGCGTCACATGCTTTTTTTTATAGCAAAATCAATCATCGCAAACACAACATTCATGAACCTAGAAGATATTGTTGTGCATGACCCTTTGAACTCTATGTAGAATGTCAGGCTCTGGTGCTAGGAAAACCAAAAGTGTCAAAAAAACAAATAGTATAAAAGCATGTTGATTGTCAGAACACACTTTATCATGTTTGACCATTTTACTTGCGTAACTTTTATGGCTATCCGTCTTATCATCTGCAGACCTAAGTATCGATCTTCTATCTAGAGGGTCAGTCAAGAAGTTCACAAAGGTCTTCTTCTTCACTGATAATTTCGTCCGCTATATCAAAAAAGACGCCTCTAAGTGTGAGGTTGTCTTCTTAGAAGATAGTAGTATAAAGCAACTTAACATAACAATCTCAGATTCGATAATTTCTTAATCAAAATGATCAAACTACCAAGTTTATAAAACAAATTCAAGGGATCTTCAACTAACTGAATCACATGTAAGAAATTACCATAAGAACAAGAATTGGTTTAAAAAAATGCACGATAATTATACTTTTAGTGCTCCTTTGGTAACGCGTTTAAAAGCCTCAAACGCGAGTTTACATTTTGAAACGCGGTTTCGCCGTATTTTTTGATGTTTGGTTAACTTCAAAAGTGATTCTATTAAACGTGAATATAGTGTCAGACTCACGTTTGTGTGAAGCTACAATTCGGAGCTTTTGGGGAGACTTAACGTGGTTTGAGATTTAATGTTGTGGTGACAGTTTCGTTTTTCGTAATTACCCTTCTTCTTTTTCCCATAGAGTTGCAAATCGTTTTCTCAAATCCAACAACACAGCCAGTGATGATTTTTTTCATTGATCAATTTTTGTTTCATGGTGTTGCTTGCCTAGTGATACTTCAGATTGCCAAACTACAAGTCTGCAACCTTCAACGCTCTCTCTCTAGAATTCTTCTCTTTACCCAAATGATTTTGCTCATTCCCAAAGTAAATGACCGAAATACCCATGCGTGAGTTAACTCACGCTGCATGAGTTAAATCACGCAGAAAAAACACACACTAAAACTCAGCGTGAGTTAACTCACGCTGGTTTTCTTTCTCCCATGTTCCAACTTTTTCTTTCACTGAACCAGAATCAGTAAAGCTGCACAAAATTAACCTTCCCCCATAACTGCTTGATCCAATTGCACCTTTTCAATCTAAGAGATTAGCCACTGCAAGCTGTTCTTTCCGACTACTTAACTCAATTTCCACGCTATCAACAGTACCAGTATTTTGCTGATTCAATTGCAAAAATCACCACACGATTATTTTGATTTAATTAATTAATTGATCTCCCAAGGAATGTATCATGCGAAATCGCTTACCCCTCCGTATTTCACTTTTGAGATTAATACCACTCTGTTTGATTTTTTACAGTGATATGAAGAACTTGATTGGGGAAGCTTCTTATGGGATATGTCAAGAGAGCTTTAGCACTACCATCACAGGTTTGTTTTTGTGGGCTGTGCTTATCTTTTTTTTTAAAGAAGCGATAAATTTCATAGGTACAGAGCTTGCAAAAGAAATTGAAATGAAAGAAACCATTCGGCGTGACTTAAGCTACGTAGTGTGAGTTAACTCATGCAAATTTAACACGGGCGTGAATTAACTCACGCAGGGGCAATATGGACATTTACTTTGGAAATGAGAAAAAACTTTTGGGTAAAGAGTAGAATTCATCTCTCTATTTCTCTAGGTTAGAGAAGAGGTTGAAATTGGGTTTCAAAAGCCGATTACTTTCTTACCTTTATAAAAGCTCATTATATTTTGATTAATCCTTTAAAAAAACGTTTGACATGATTTGGTAATTTTTTTTAGTAAATGATTTGGTAATTAATATGAGTGAAAAAAATAAATAATATATCTAACTAAAATTAAACTATCTATATTTATACAAATTTTTTTTTTAATGGAATATGCTTTTTATTTTAAATTTTGTATTTCTTTATGAATAATCAAATTAATAATGCAACAAAATTTGAATAACTATATAAAATAGAAATGAAATCTAATTTTCAAAAAAATATTAATACCCATTATGGTAATTGTGCATTCAAAATCAATTTTGATCCAAGCTATCCAAACAACATGAATTTATAAGAATCACTTTTATCTTGATGTATCCAAACATAAATCAATTTACATTCAACTCACTTTTAATCAAAATCAATTCTAACAAAATCAATTTTATCAAAATCAATTCTCTTCACCGCAGAACCAACACACACTTAGAAGTAAGCTTATGAAAAAATGTCATTTTATTTAACTACCACCAAATGAATTCCATTAAGCTTTAATGGATTTGATATCTGGTGGTTGAGTTGAATACTAGGACTTTTGATTAGTGGTTGATTATAAATTCTGTATATAAACAGACTTCATGCCTATATACTCCATTCCATATTAATTCTGTCGTGAATACCCCCGTCTCTGTCTCAAAATGTATGGGAATAAACAAATCTTGTGGATCTTGATTACTTAGCATATTGTCCCATAAAGTGGAAGTCACATGTCATGGTTTCGGACCTTAACCAAGTTTGATTCCTTCCTCCTATTATTGCTTCCGACGGGCCAAAGTAGATACTTAATAAATGACCAGTTGAACTTGAGTATGCTCCTTCCAATAATTTCACGTACTATTACATCAATCAATCAAATAATAACAACTCAAACACCATTGTTCATCATATACAAATTATTGGTTTACTTTGAATTTTGGTGAGTTTGGTAAATCTATCTATATCTCATTTTTAACAAATCATTCTTTCTTATTAAAAGATGTTATTTTAATCGTTAACCATTTATCTCACAAATACACTAAATTCACTCAAATCACCAAATAATAAAGGTAATCAGTTCATTTCTCAAATTATGTGGGAAGTGCAGTTACTTCCTCACTTTTCTCTACTACCTCATTCTTTCTTAATTATAGTCCTAAAAAAAATTGTACGGTGCTAATTTATGAGATAAACCATTCAAAATTGAAGATATTGGTAAATACAAAATATAAATGAAGGTGTCAATGTGTCATTGATCATTTTTCCTCACTTTTCTCTACTACCTCATTCTTTCTTAAATATAGTCCTTAAAAAAAATTGCACGGTGCTAATTTATGAACAAAACCATTCAAAATTGAAGATATTGGTAAATACAAAATATAAATGAAGGTGTCATTGATCATTTTGACTTATAGGTGTAGAGAATACACATAAAAAAATAAAAATTAAAGGCACATAGATGTAGTTGACTCAAGTCCTTTGAAATGAAGGTGCCAAAAGTTTATTTTATATATAATAAATATAAAGAATTAAGGCTATGTTTGGTTTCAGAGAAACTATAAGGAAATAAAGAGGAAGGAGAGAAAGGTTGAAGAATATTCTCTTCTCCATTGTTTGGTTTTCCAGCAATAAGGTGAGGAAAGAAAGTTTTATGCTGAGACCCACTCAAAATATAATCACTCCTAAACCGGACAGAAAGTGGGAGGAAGGTTTGCTTTTTGGATGAAATGACATAAATGCCCAACCAATTTTAAAAATAACAACAACTTGATAGTTTTTTTTCTTCAATTTAAATTGTGACACTAAACTCTTATTTAAACCTATGATACCCTTTTTTTTAACAAAAATAAAATGTGATACTCCTTTATACTTAACTTACATTATAATTGAATGTTTATTTTAATTTTAATCAAAATATTATTTAAATATTTTCTCTAATCACATTTTATATTTGTTTGAGGGTAGCATTGTCATTTTCTTGTTAACATGTCTTTCTTTCCTCTCACTTTCTCACCACTTTCACTCCTAACAAACAACTAAAATAATCGTCTCACTTTCCGTAACGCCCTATTTCTATTAAAGCGATAATACACGCAAATAATACAAATATTCAAGAAATTGACGCTACGTCTTCACATCCAAAATTCGACAACATGCATATATAAGATTCATCAACAATCGCAGCGGATATAAGTCATACATCTCCAAAATATACATGTCATAAGATCAATATACATCATCATAAAAATCTCCAAGACCCGACAAATGAGAAAAATCTCCATCACATAAATAAATCCAGAATATCATAAAGACTGACACCTAATCAGATCCTAATCTAAGACTCTAACAGATAAACAGAGGAAGCTCCCGCTATCCTCAAGCAACTCACCAAGAAGCAACAAACTAATCATGCATGTCGTCTACCCATTCATACAAATAGGTAGGCGGTCCACCACAGACCACTAGGGGTAACCTTCACATCAATCATAATCAACATATGAAAACATAAGCATTCAAGGATTCATACATATCACATATAAATACCCATCCTTCCTATAATACTAACATCACATGATTATTATCCCCCATTCTTTACACCTCAAGCTATCACGTTACTAACATAGCATAACAAGCATATTTAATCTCTAATCAAGTCATTGACATAAACTCATCATTTATCAACATCAATCAATGAAAGGATTACTCACCTTATTCTTCATTTAGCATACTTAATTCAACAAGTACAATTCATCATTTCAAAGTTATAAGCAAGCAATCACCATTATCAAAGAAATCACCACATCATATGTATATACTCATACAATTCTCACCTCATTACTATTACAAAAATAATTATCATCAAATAGATTCACCAAGTGTATAAGCACAAGCAAGTAAGACATGCAATTAGAGCATAGTTCAATTATTCACAACCATCAACAAAATCCACCCATGTGCATATACACCAATCCACACAATCACAACATTCACCAAATTCCACCAATGCACAAATTCAACAAGTCACATATTCAATTATGACACGACTCATCAACTATTCAAATGCATGTAATGTTCTAGACTCTGCTAGATGCATGTGGTACCAAATCACCTCAAGGTCATCACCCATGATGCAACAAAAACATCATATGTAAGATCTCACACCCGTCTTACATTATCACCAAAGTAAAAGAGTAACCTTCTTTTACAACATCAAGACTCAACATGACTATGATGCATGGACATAGAAGCAAAGACTCGACAATGCAAAATCACCTCATAATATTCAACAACAATATAAAGGATAACCTCCATTTATATCGGTCACCTCAACAACAATTGCATTATCAAGTATTTACGTCCACACAATCAATTAAGTCATAATTCAATTAAGAGTCATCACCACATTGTCGTCATAATTATCAACAATTATCAACATTAATTGATATATATATATATATATATATATATATATTAATCAACATCAACTATATAATATAGCTCCACAACTCCATACACTTTCTCACATTTCCAAGTAAAGGAGAAAATACAACACCTTATGATAAACATCATATTCAACACCTAACAATCATTCACATATCTTCATTCAATCACATAAAGCTATTCACGAAAGGTT
>Ga0315914_1009910_pt1 | contig 12055 bp, 7 predicted proteins | sample MpolenodulesMG_FD_203920 | JGI IMG/M metagenome (GOLD analysis project Ga0315914, IMG submission 203920) | Medicago polymorpha root nodule microbial communities from Los Angeles, California, United States - elongated nodules | ecosystem: Host-associated > Plants > Roots > Nodule | place: USA... | reverse complement strand
TTAATATTATATATGATCTCAATACCATAATCTGCCTAAAATATTATTTCAGTGACTTGTTTTGCTTCTAAATGTAATGAGATTGTATCTACTCTTTAGCTGTAGCTGCCACATTTATCTATCAGTTTATCTTGTTAACTTATCAGTGAATCTGGGTTATGAATACAGTATATGACGTAACGCGACGTGAAACATTTACAAATCTATCTGATATATGGGCTAAAGAAATTGACTTGTACTCAACAAATCAAGATTGTATCAAGATGCTTGTTGGAAACAAAGTTGACAAGGTACATCATTTATGATTTTGCATTTGTTATAATTTATTCTACCAAGTTGTGTGTTAAGTTTTGATCAGTAAAAGGTTCATTATGAATATAGTCTACTTATCTCATATTTTAGGAAAGTGAAAGGGCTGTTACCAAAAAGGAAGCGGTGGACTTTGCACGGCAATATGGGTGCCTCTATACTGAATGCAGTGCTAAAACTCGAGTAAATGTTGAGCAGTGTTTTGAGGAGCTTGTAATGAAGGTACATGTTCAACTCTCCTCCATGTTCTCAAAAACATGAAAATTAATAAATAATAAGCTCAAGCTTGCTGAGAGTTGGTAATTTTGTGTTTTTGTCCTTTCTTGACAAATTTTTCTTGTGAAATACTTTAAGAAAAATTGCCTTCAAGCAATGAAACTTATCAGTAACTCAAACGATAATAAAATAAAAAATGGTTTTGTTTCCCCCCTATCCAAGCACCTATTTGCTTCAAGTTAGTTGCATTAAGTACAAATCAGCATTTTCAGAAAGTGGAAGTAATGTTTCAATTTTGGGATTCCTTTTGTTGTTTCCAGATTTTGGATACACCAAGCCTCTTGGCTGAGGGCTCATCTGGTGTGAAAAAGAACATCTTCAAGCAGAAACCGCAAGAGTCTGATGCACCACCTAGCAGCTGTTGCTCATGGTGATTATGATGTTTTTAAGGAGCTGTCACCCTTCACTTTTCAGTATGATGTGAATTTCAAGTGCTATGAAATTTCATTGCATGTACCAAAAAATTAATTTCGTTAGTCTGTATATCATGATCAATCTTCAGAATTTGCCTACATTTTTAATGCTTTGATGTTCAACATATGGAATCTGTCTCTACATAGGAAAGTAATGTATATGCTTGAGTTCTATCCCTCATGATAATCACCCATTCCCCTCTTCACTGCAGAAGAACTTGGTTTGGTTTCTTCTGCTGTGGTGGCAAAATAGTCGGAATAATTTGCCATTTTGCTTTCTGTTTCATTATTATGTGAACCAAAAGAAGGCTTTCTTTCGCAAAGCATAAGACATCATTATTTTGATGTCTAAATAGCTAGTAGTAGAAGGTATTGCTATATCTATGCACTAATTAGCGAAAGAAGACAAGAGGCCTTGTCTACAATGTGGTTGCTGCAACTCAAATGTCGTGCCATAGTTCATATTTGGATATGCTCTACAATTATTCTCTGCGGCTCAACATGATCTCAAGACTGTGATTTTTTCGTTACCTTTTCTTCATAACCACATTCGGTAGATGGTAATGTCTACTCTATAGACATGTAGCAACCCAATATGCAGATTTCCGTATAACCGTTTTTTAATTTTTTGAGTAAATAAATATAACAAAAGGGATTTGTTAAAAGCAATTTCCTAATTCCTTTGAGAAATTATACTCAATGGTTCTAACAGGAAAGATATATAGACACGAAGACCTGAAATGAAAATCCTATTTGAATAAAATTAACAATAACTCTATCTCCTGCTAGAGACGTTGAGTACTAGGGAGAATCAATTGTCATTTCTTTGCAATTGTCAATTCTATGAAATGATGATATATATCTGTTTTGAGCTGGAAATATAAAAGATATTTTTGTAAGAATAATTTTGATGCACCTTTAGAGTAAATTTTTTTATACCTTCAATAATTTACAATCCATGTGTGTGACTTTGAAAGTAGTTATGAGCAAAATTAAATATGTTTTATGTTGATGCGTATATGAATTAAAATCCTATTTATACTACTCGTAAAAAGTAATTAATAAATGAAAATGCTAATGAGTCTGTTGAGATACTTTTTTTATGAAGAAAAATGGCTCTCATGCATATGTTAAGAAAGCAAATATAATTAAAAATATATTGAAATTGTGTATTCAACCTCTCATAGGTGTAACAAAAAAAACTTTCTCAATATAACACACCTCATTTCCGAAGGAGAGCCTAACAAAAGAGAAAACAAGAAATTGATCATAGGTCACACACAAGCCCCTTTAATTGATCATAGGCTACTCAAAAACTAAAAAAATGCCCCTGTCGGAAGTTGCGAACATAATCTATCGAGTTGAAACTTCCGATCTCTCAAGTTCGGGGGTTACAACCTGATTTTTTCTTACACATATATTGTCAACTTCACTTGTACTACACTACTTTCCCTACACTCTACCTTTCCATTTCCTCATCCATCCTAAGTTTCAATATTTTTTGCAAGAAAGTGTGTCCCAAATCATCATTGAATGATTGACAAAAGATTTCTACGCTTATTTGACGTCAAAGAACATGTATTACATCTTTTAAACTGATTACATTGTTGTTTTGCATTTTTTTTAACATGCACCGGCCTAACTCCCAAACTGTTTAACACACTAATTCCCTCGTTGTATTTGCATGTTTTGATTATTTAAATTATAATTATTTTTTTTAAAATTTAGTTTTGTGCTTTATTTATAGTTATATTATAGTTATAGTTGAAAATCCCGTTAATAAAAAATACAGATATCTCCCGTTAATAGGAACCAAAACGATCCTAATGCTGCACACAAATTCCAGGTATAGCAGTTACACTGTATATCTTATCAAAGTTTTTATTAATTCTTTTTATTTATTTATTCTGTTTTGAAATATATACTAATTAATTATCTATATTAATAATATTATAATTTAAACTATGTTGTTCGCAGAATTTGTGTGAAGCGTATCAGGTTTTGAGCGATCCAGTACAGAGAAATGTGTATGATCAAAATGGGAAGCATTCTGTATCTAGGTACACATCAAATATTTTTTTTTTTGAAGAAACACATCAAATATTATTGTTATTATTATTTATATTTTCAAGGTTCTTTCTATATTCTTTACGTTTCTAGAACACAATAAGTTAGTAGCAGAACTCAAAAGACAAAGATCGTTTTATTGAATTTAACATTATGTTGTGCTTCAATATAGGCTGCCAAGAAAGAAAGGAAAGAAAAGCTAGCAAGATTCTTGAAAGATTTTCTCAGCCAATATGTTTGTGGTGACCAAAAGGGTTTCTACCAGCGCGCAAAATCTGAAGCAAGACGGCTTTCTCATGCTGGTTACTGAATTCTACCTGCATTTCTTTGGTGCCAAACGCATGGTGCAATTGCTTATCATTCGAAGCTGTACATATTGTATGCCCCACATTTAACTTCTAAGCTTGACTTAACAACTCTCTTACTGAAATTTTAAACGAGTTGACTCTTACATTTCTCATCAAAACTGGAATGCTTTATCTTCACTTCCTGCCTTGCAAGCCATGAACTATGCTGATTTATGCGCGCAACTACAATTAAACAGAATTGGCTTTATAGCATGTCAAAAGTGGATATAACACTATAATGCAGTGTAATTTGAACAAATCGATATTTTTATGTGATAAGCTATTTAATAAATTGTGGGTTAAATAGCGCAATGTAGCATAACGGAATTTTAACAACCGTTACTTCACTGGATATTGCTAACTTGTTGTCTTTGCCTCTGTTTGCAGAGTTTGGAGTTGACATGTTACATACCATAGGCTATATATATTCAAGACAAGCAGCACAAGAACTAGGGAAAAATGCCATTTATCTGGGAGTGCCATTTCTGTCTGAATGAATTTGCAGTAAGGGACATTATTGGAAATCACAGTTTACAGCTGCTAAAGGTATAATGACAGACATCTCCATTAGCAACCCTTCCCTTAATGTCAGTTTCTTCTTATTGGAAGTTAGTTAGTCAGAACAATGTTTGATTATATTGTGCACATATCATTTAGGTGCTTATCAGTTGTTCCAACTTCAAAAAGAACTCAGCAAGCAATCTGAAATGGGTGGTAGTTGCCCCAAAAATGTTGACTCACATATTCGTCTTGATCAGGAGACATTTATACTGAATTCTTTGTGGAAGATAAATGCAGCAGACATAGAAGTAACCCTTGCACACGTGTGTCAAATGGTGAGTTCTTAATGCATCTTGAAATTTTTCCTCGTCTCTTATTATAGGACCCTTTAATTTTTCAATAATTTTTTTTTCTCCATCATACTCCTAATTTATGTTTGATTTTTTTCTTTGTAATAAATAATATGATGGAAACATAAACTAATTCTCTCTCATGAAGGGTAAACTTGGAAGACTAATTCTCAATGAATTTTATAGTATGATCAGTTTTCTTAATTTCCTTGATCTAGTCAACAAATTCTTATGTTTAGAGACAAATTTAGTATATAATAAATCACTATATGTTTTTCTGTCTGTAATATGATAAAGTTGTTGATCAGCAAACATGTTATTGTATTCAATGCCTTTTGTTTAGACCATGAAGCTATTGGTATGAAAATATAAGGCTTTGACCAGATGAAATGTGGAATTGTTAGCTATAAAGAGTTGTGCCTAATAAATCCGAAACAAGTGATAGTGAATTTTGGATATGACCTTTTGTGAAAATTGTTTTTTCATGATCAACCAGCATAATATAGGAAATGAAAAAGGCTAGAAGATTCTTACCGATAAATCTGCTATTGCAGGTGCTAAAGGAAAACGATGTTAGGAAAGAGGAACTTCAAGGTTGGGCTACCGCTCTTAAAATTCTTGGGAAAATATTTCAGGTGCACATACTAACATATTTAGCATCAAGTTTTCTAACTTTCAGCCTTCCGTGATTGACGACAGCACCAAATTGATATCCCATAAACGCAATACTTCTTAAATGATTAACGATCACAAAGATTTGACATCCTAATATAGTCACAATGATGAGACATTGTTTTTTTCGTCTAGTAAATGATATAAAGTGACATGCTTACTTCAGGAAAAGAATTCAAAAGGAGAAACACCTAAGAAGAAACTTGCGGATGATTCTGATGATGAAGGAAGCAGCTCTGATTCATCAGACGATGAATCCCATAGAGCACCACTAACCGATCAAACTCCCTCTTTCAATCAGGTACGATAGTTTTACATTTAATCGGTTTTTTTTTCTCATATTATTACTGGTCTCTATATGTCTTTGTTTTCATAGGTGTTGACGCTTTGATCACACAAATATGTAAATATTTCTGCTTCTGCAGGGTATGGACATGCTCTTTAAAAAGGAGAAAGTTATTGTGGATGATGAAAAGGAGAAAGTTTACAAAAACAAATGTCTTATCTTTTTGTCTCTTGCTATTTTCATTGCAATTGTGGGTGTACTTCTATCTTCCCTTCCATATCAACCTTGACTACATGTAATCTCTCCTTCAAGAATTACTCTTGGCTAGAAATATTGTATTATGAGAATAGTTAGAATGTTAAATGGTTATTACCATTAGTGGTTTATCATCTCTATAAGTTTTAAAGCATCCCTTTTCCTTGTTCCTTATCAACATGAGCGATACTTTCAACCATGTGTTACAATCTGGGATGCAGCATCTATGATTGTTTATTAGAGGATATTGGTATCTGCAATGTGTTAGCTGCAACTCAAAAGTGGTGCCAGAGTTCTGCACTACGTTCTATACCTGTCAATTACTTTCTTTAGCCCACCATGATTCTACAACCATCAAGTCTTTTTTACGTTCTTTTATAATATCAATTTAGTCTCTAAACTATCACACTCTTTTTAATTTTGTCCACAAATTATTAAAATATATTAAATAGTAGTCCTTAAAGTATACAATATCCGTCAATTTAGTTTTAAAAGTATATGAAAATTCATAAATTTAGTCTTCAATATCTCAATGTCAGAGACTAAATTGATGGATTTCATATAATTCATGGACTATTTAATATATATTTATAGTTTAGGGACTAAATTGGTGAGAGATTGATTTAAGAGACTATAACTTATCATTTTTTTCTTTCATATTTACCCTTATTATACTATTTAAATTCCATTTTTACCCTTTAAAAATCCATTTGTTTTAAACCACGCACACAAGCGAATTGTTGAAACCAATTTCCTAATCTATTTGGAGAAAATGATCCTGTGTTATGTTTTTCGCCTCAAAGATATGTGTTTATATTTAACACATTTGTATGGCCTAAAAAACCCTCCTTAATGCAAATGGTTCTAATGCAAGAGACTTAAAATGAAAATACTTGTTACATAATAAAAAAAAACTGTGTATATCTCCAGCTAGTAGACACATTATGTCAATTGTTTTACTTGGCCTTGGGGTGTTCCACGCACAAGGGTGACACTAAAATGTATATATGAAATGATGATGATATAGCCTTGTGTTTTGAGCTGGAAATATAAAAGAAGCTATTTGTATTATTATTCCATAAAAAGTAGTAGTTGCAAATAACACACGACACCTCCTCGCATTCCCAAGGGAAAGTCCAACCAAAGAGGAAGCAAGAAAAAAAAAATAAGGAAGCAAGAAAAAGTACCCTCCACCTACAAGTCCTAAAGTACACCTGAGGATGGAACTCAAGGCCCGCTGACAGCTCCTAAAATCACTCTCTTTTTTCCAACTTTTTTGACAAATAAATAAGTGTCTCGAGTTTAGCTCAATTGTCCGAGACAATGCATTGTAATATACAGTGTTAGAGTTTGAACTTTGGACACACTGCTTCAATCTTAGAAACTGAATTTCTAATCACTAAATTATTTGACCAAAAAAAAAGAAAAGAAAATTGTACCATTAAATAATTATACTAAAGTGGTTAATGAATTGAAATCTTTAATCATATTATACATACTTATCATTCTAATAAAAAAATGAGTATGATGATGAAAGATGGAAATTGAGTGGCAGAAAGAAGTTAAAAAACAGATATCTCCCGCGAAAAAGCACTTTTTGTAATGTAATGATGAAATCATAACATTTAGAACTGTAAAGCCTTCACCTCCTCGTGACTCACTCACTACCCATTTCACTTTCTCATTCTTTTTCTTTCTTTCTTTCTCTTCTTTCCGTTTCTTCCTTCACAGTTTCTACCGTTGAAAATGGTGAAAGAAACTGAGTATTATGATATCCTTGGAGTTTCTCCTTCTGCTTCTGATGATCAAATTCGCAAAGCTTATTATCATAAGGTTACATTCATTTCTTGTTTTTCTTTTTTTCAATTCTATTTTATGACCAAGATTGAAATTCTGAATTTTGCTTAATTACAGGCAAAGCAAGTTCATCCTGATAGAAATCAAAATGATCCCAATGCTGCACACAAATTCCAGGTACTACTAGTAACTCTTATGTTTTTATAATTTCTATTTTTTTATTCACTTGTGAAATATGTAGTAGTAATTGATAGAATAATTACATGTAATAATTATAATATAATTTAAATTATGTTATTGGTAGATTTTGGGAGAAGCATATCAGGTTTTGAGTGATCCAGTACAAAGGACTGGATATGATCAAAATGGCAAGCATTCTGTATCTAGGTTGGTACACATCAATGCTACTTTATTTATTTATTTATTTTTATTCTGTTATTATTATTTTTATTATTATTATTATCTCGACAAATATAATGCGGTGAGATTCTGTAACAATGACACTTTCGATTAAAGGCGTGTACCGATGCATAACGGAGACATGTGATGTGATTACATTTAATTCAATCACTTCACATTTTAAACTATTACATCTTTATCTCACTGGTGTCCGGTGTCTGCATTTGTGTCAGTGCTTCATATGAGAGATATGACTGAATCACCGCATAAAAAAGGTTTACATGATTGGTATATAGGTCATGATCTCTTGTATTCTCTGATTGCATATATGGTATACATAGCTACCTGCAATTTTCTATTACCTGAATAGATGTTGAAATACAGTACTAGAGTTTCTATTTTCGTTGCTATTTGATACTCATTATAGTTAATTTTCACGAGCCTTTTCTGGCTAATACAAAGCCATTATAGATCGGTGTCTAACTCACAATTCTAATTGGCTGGTTAGAAACACAAATTTAAATTACAGTAGCCTTTTTGGTTTTGTTGTGGTCCTTAAAAGTTTTGTGCGCAATGTTACCAACCGTAATTCAAAACCATGACAGAGACATTACCATAGTCACTTATCCAAAGTTTCGTAGTACAAACCGCCAAAGCAAATTCCTCAAAATGAATAGGAAAAGAGAGAAGAAAACAAGGGTGTAATGTTATCAATAAAAAACATAAGTTGATCAGTATACACCCCGTTTAATTGTACTAAATTGCTATATATCTTAACTTAAGGCAAAGATGTTTTCATGAAATATTAATATATTGAAGGGTTGCCTTTTGACAGAGAAACTATGCTTGATCCAATGGCTGTGTTTGCCTTGCTCTTTGGAAGTGAATTGTTTGAGGACTACGTTGGGCATCTAGCTGTTGCATCGATGGCTTCTTCTGAACTAGGTGATGAAAGTGAGGATTTGCAGGAGAAGTTAAAGGTAAGTGTGTTTTGAAATTCAGCTTTCATTGTAACTTTGTTTTTGCCAATATCATTGTGATAAGACAAAAAAAAATCAGTCTATGTTTTGGAGGCTTATTTGTATTTTCAAGGTTCTTTTTAAACATTTCTAGAACACAGTAAGTAGCAAAACTCCAATTCCACAGTTTCTCTTATTATGAAAGAAAATATCAAAATGTAAGGATATTTTTTATGAATTTTACATTATGCTTTGCTTCAAAATAGGAAGTCCAAAAAGGAAGGGAAGAAAAGCTAGCAAGATTTTTGAAGGATTTTCTCAGCCAATATGTTCGTGGTGACCAAAAGGGTTTCTACCAGCGCGCAGAATCTGAAGCAAGACGGCTTTCTCATGCAGGTTAGTGAATTCTACCTGCATTTCTTGGGGCCAAGCACAATTACATATAATTGAAAGTTGTAAACATTGAATGCAACACATGGAACTTCAAAGCTTGACTAACACCTCTTCCTGAAAATTTAAACTAGTTGACTCATACTCATTCATTTTCCATCAAAATTGGAAGACTTTCTCTTCATTTGCTATCATGCTTGCCATGAGCTATGGTGATTTATGTGTGCCACTAATGTCTATATAATTAAACAGATTTTTCTTTATAGCATGTTACTATATCAAGGATATTACCATGTCAAATAGCAGCCATAACGTAGAGAAATTTAAACAAATCGTTATCGTTACGCAATACGGTATTTAGTACATAGTTTTGTTAAATAGGAGTTATAAAGACACGATGGCATTGTATCGACGATATTACTAACTAGTTACCCGTGTCTATGTTGCAGCCTTTGGAGTTGACATGTTACATACCATCGGCTATATATACTCAAGACAAGCAGCACAAGAACTAGGGAAAAAGGCCCTTTATCTTGGAGTTCCATTTCTGGCTGAATGGGTTCGCAATAAAGGACATTTTTGGAAATCACAGTTAACAGCTGCTAAAGGTATAATGACAGACATCTTCATTAGCAACCCTTCCCTAAAATATCAGTCGCTTCTTCTTGGAAGTTAGTTATTCAGAACAATGTTTGATTATATTGTGCACATATGATTTAGGTGCTTTTCAGTTGCTCCAACTTCAAGAAGAACTCAGCAAGCAATTTAAATCGAGTGGTGGTTGCCCTGAAAATGTTGACTCCCATATTCGTCTTAATAAAGACACTTTGTTGAATTCCTTGTGGAAGTTGAATGTAGTGGACATAGAAGTAACCCTTGCACACGTGTGTCAAATGGTGAGTTCTAAATGCGTTTTAATTATATATAATAAAACACTGCCTGCTAGTTTGTGCGTGTAAAATCTGATATAAGTAGTTGATCAGCAAACTGCTTATTGTATTCAATATTGTTATTAAAAAGAAGCTTATTGCAGTCAATAATTAGTGCCTCTTGTCCAGATACCATGAAGCCATTGGTATGAAACTATAAGGTTCTTACTTGAGCCTAATGTATCTGGGATTAGTGATTGTGACTTTTAGATATGACTTCTTTTATGAGAATTTATTTTATTTTTATGACCAACCAGCATAATGTACGAAATGATGAAAGGGCCAGAGAAGATTCTGACTCATAACGATGTTATTGCAGGTGCTAAAGGAAAACAATGTTAGGAGAGATGAACTTAAAGTTCGAGCTACTGCTCTTAAAATTCTTGGGAAGATATTTCAGGTGCACATTTTAACGTAAATAGCATTCAGTATCCACAACTAGATTCCATTTAATTGGACTTAGATCCTCTGCAGCCAGCTTTATAGTACAGTCTACAGACCGTTAGACGAGAGAAAAACCATAAAATCGTCTGCAGAAGATCCATTTTAGTTTTAATGCAAGCATTATGCCTATCAATCTTTGATGAAAGATAAGGTACCGATTATTGAGATCTGGTGAAAATTGGATTGAATATCTTCCAAACATAGTACTTCTCTCGAACAAAAAAGTAAAACATTTTGGTTTTCATCTAAGATTTATTTCCAAATTCCAAGTTAATAATTAGTGGCATTATAGTAGAACAACGTTGAACAAATAAATTATTGTTCTGCAATATTGCAATTTAGTATATATTGTCAAATAGGGGCTATGATGTGGCATGGCAGAATTTGACTGAACTAGTTTCCGTGATTGCAACACCAAATTCTTATCCTATAAATGCAAGATTCTTAAACTATTAACAATCACCAAATTTACCAAAATTTAACGTCCAAATCCTCTATTTTTACCATAACATACTATATAATTCTCTATATTTAAAAATAAAAAATAAACTTTTTACACTTGCTTTTTTACTGATTACACACAAGGAATTTAAGCAAGCTATCATATAGTAACAGTGATAAGAAACTTATTTTTCATCTATTAACTGATATAAGGTGATGTGCTTCTTTCAGGAAAAGAATGCAAAAGGAGAAACACTGAAGAAGAAACTCGCTGTTGATTCTGGTGATGAAGGAAGCAGCTCTGATTCATCAGACGATGAATCATCACATAGAGCACTAACCTATCGAACTCCCTTTTTCAATCAGGTATGATAGTTTTACATTTAAGCACAATTGGTATCTACATGTCAGTGTTTTCATAAGTGTTGACACTTCCATTACATAAATATGTATATATTTCTGCTTCTGCAGGGTATCGGTAGGCTCTTCAAATGCCTTTGTAATCCCGCATTTGATGTGGATGATGAAGAGGAGATAGTTTACAAAAGCAAATGATCCATATACATGTATGGAATATGAAACCAAAATTCAGCCCCTGTCAATATTTCGTTGGATGATATACAGAAAGAAATTGTCTCATTCCCTCTGAACGTAGTTTTGTGAAGACAATGGTGCAAATCATTGATATTTTGTTGTTTGTTGTAATTACATTGACACCAAATTACACGGGCATACATAACACTTGATCAAATGTTAATTTCAGCCAATTCCGGATCTCTTTTGTTCACGTATTTCCTCAGCTTTTGTTTGTTACCTATTGAAGATTCATAGCAACTTCTGTTTGGGATAAGATTGGAAATTCATGACGAACTATGTGATTGATATTGTGAAAATCTTTCAGAATGAAAGGACTAGACGCTGTTTGATCTCGTTATATTATATGAATTACTGTGTGTTACTAAAATGGAAATCAAAATTTGAAATGAGTAAAAAAAAAGCTGAAATCAATGACTCCTTGCTACATAGTCAATTCATGGAAAGTACCACAAAAATAATCTGTAGTAGAATGAATACTTGAGGCACCATTTCCTTAAGCTTTTCTCTCCATAACAAACTGAAATTTCCAAAACTTTGGTGTGAACGTTTCATTCCATAACCATACAATGAAGCACTATCTATCAAGTTAAATCTAATTCTAGCTGAGCTACTTAGTACTCAAC
>Ga0315914_1009909_pt1 | contig 12060 bp, 7 predicted proteins | sample MpolenodulesMG_FD_203920 | JGI IMG/M metagenome (GOLD analysis project Ga0315914, IMG submission 203920) | Medicago polymorpha root nodule microbial communities from Los Angeles, California, United States - elongated nodules | ecosystem: Host-associated > Plants > Roots > Nodule | place: USA... | reverse complement strand
ACATAGGGGGTCAAAAGTGCAATTAAGCCTATTTTTTTCCAAGGAAAAAGGGAAAAGATCGAATAAACCCTATATTTTTGAGATTAAAGGTTCGAGGGTTGGTTACGCAAAGAGAAGCTATTAGCACCCTAAACGTCTATAGTACTCTATAGGAACCTCTTGCTTTTATTTATCTTGTGGTAAATGTTACTTGCTTGTAAATAAGGCCTAAGTGTGAATAAAGAAAGAAAGAAAATGTTTTTGTTGGTTTGGAAAGACAAAGTCTTTTGCCTACGTACCCGAAGCGGGATCAAAATCACGTAATTCGGGGTAAAAAGTCGAGTGATTTGTTTTTGTTGATTTTAAAGTTTGAAAATGCTTTTGAGAAGATAAGAGGCCGAAATAACATAGAAGAATAAAGTGTGATTTGATTGATTTTAATTGAAGAAAATAAAAGCCTAAATATGATTAAAATTGATTGAAGTTTGATTTAAAAAAATGTAGGAGCCACTTGGCTTGAAATCCAAGGTTTGTTAATAAAAGATATTTTTGTGAGGATTTTGAATATTTGAATGTTTTTGAGATTTTTTATTATTCTAATTAAAGGCAAAAAATTAAGCGTGATAAAATGAACTATAGCGTGAAAGATTTCATAATGATGTTAGATCAAAATGAAAGTCCCCTTTTCCTTGGAATTAACTATACTACTATTTTTTGTGTTTCGTTTTTGACATAAAGCGGAATAAATAAATATGCATGCAATGCAAGGTTTTCATTTATATTTACATTTGTCCCTAAAATACATTCTAAAGCATAATAAATATAAAATGCATGAAATGATATAAATATGTATGCAATTCAATATTTCTCATTTATTTTTACATTATCCCTAAATACAATCTAAAGCATAAATAAATAAATAAATAAATAAATAAATAAAAATGAAATGTAAATAAAAAAAATAAAAAAATGACAAATGCATGAAATGATATAAAGCACCTAAATAAAATGAATGTGCTAAAGAAAAAAATATAAAATAATGACATAAAAGAAAATAAAATGCATGAGTTTAAACCTAAATAAATAAATGTGCTAAAAAATGAAAACAATAAAAAGGTAATAAAAAAATGCATGAGATGATTTTTGTCCTAAATAAATATGCTAAAAAAAAGACAATAAAAATGAAATGAAAAAAAAAATGCACGAATAAAGAAATTTTAAAAAAAAATGTACAGAGAGGGGGTGCAAAAAACTAAAACAGTAGAGAAAATAAAAAAAGACAGAAAAGGAGAGTTGGGCCTACTGCAAAAACGAAATGGGCTCAAGGAAATAATCTGGATCGTTTGATCCAGATCTAGAGGCCGAGGAAAGGAGAGCACATGGGCCTACGGTAGGCTGGCGCACGCTGAATTAAAAAGGGTACACATCAGTGGCTGTCAGATTCAAGATCTGACGGCCCAGTTCTGAGGTCGCATAGAATGTTGTAGGCCCGCACGCACTTGATCCAAAGGGAGTATAAAATCAATTTTCCAGCAAAAGAAAGTACATCTCCTTCTCATTTTTCATTTTCAAAACCGGTTCTAGATCATCTCTGGCGAAGCCACAGTTTTCCGGCATGGCGGCCGGCGCGCTGGGTTTCTTTGTTTTTTTTTAAAAAAAAATCGAAAGAAATCAAATCCTCTTCTCCCCCTTTCTTTTTTAAAATAATTTTCTTAAAACGGTTCTCAAAAAGAATTTCTAGATCTGGACTGGTAAAACGAAATCCCACCTTTGTTATATTATTTAGATCTGTTTCGTTTGCGTAAGGTTTGTGGACAGTGTTGGCTTGAGATGATTTTTGGTTTTAGTATGAGGGTTTGTGTGGTTTTATGGAATTCGAAAACTTGTGGTGATTTGTTTGTTGTTTATGGTGATGATGATTCTTGTGTATTGGTTCAATGATTGTGTAAATGGTGTTGTTGTGAAAAGAATCAGTGTTGTGTTCTTTGGATGGAGACTTATTTGAGGCCGAAAAATGGTATCTTAGTATTGTGTTGGATTGAAATTTTGTTATGTGTTGTTCTTGGCCGAATTGAAATTTGTAATTTTAGGGTTTGAAATTTTTGTGATTTCTGCCTCTGCCTTGGGATGTGTGCTCAACCTACCTTGTCATGAATTCTGTGCATGTTTATATAAAGGTGGAAATTAGGGTTAGAGCTGATATTTGGATTGGACAAAAATGCCCTCAAAGTAAATAAAAGAGACTTTGAAAATTAGGGTTAGAGCTGATATTTGGATTGAATTCTGTGCAGATCCTATGCAATCTGGACTGACTTTGGACCAAAGAAAAGAGACTTAAAAAAAACAAGTAAATAAAAGAAGAAAAATAAAAAGTAATAAATAAAAAATACGAAAATAACTTAAAGAATAATAAAAATAAAAACGAATTTGAATAAAATAAAATAAGTAAAAACAAAAATAAAATAATAATAATAAAAACTTAAAAAATTGTTGCCTTCAGAATGAAAATGAGGTATTTTAAAAAATTTGTGTGAGGTAGTGTATGTTTGGTATTTCAAAAAGTTGTGTTGCTATCGCAACTAGCAATTGGAGCTTTAGGAAATTGCGATGAGATGAGTCTTAAACGTGAGATAGCGGTAAGCTACTGGGTTACCAAACACCAACGTAGAGTATTTTGGTGATAATTAAAAATGTTACAAATACTGAATTGAGTAGATAAATATATTCAATGTAATACTTTCTCATCTAGTAAACTGATATTTTGTGATGGAATCTCTTCATGTATTTAAGTCTTAACGATTGATGTTTTTATCGAGAATTGAGTCACAAAAAGAGCTACATGCATGTTGGCTAAGATAAAAAGACCGTCATTATATTTATGTCGATAAATTGAAAATCATCATTTATATTAGCTTTTACATGGATGACCATGGTAGATAAAATTGCTAAATGCGACATGGGTTAAACTCTTCAAATGAGTTTAAGCCCTAATATAATAAGATAATTGTTTTTTTGTAATAGAGATATTTTATGAAAAAGTCGTAATAATATGATGAAAAAGAAATTAAGACAGAACAAAGAAAAAGGACTAAAAAATCAAGACTGTTTATGTTGATAAGAACATGAGAATTGAGATGAGATGAGATGGCAACGGTTATGATGCCAAATAAGCCAAATATTAAAGAACGTGTACGTGTCTGTCCTCACTCTCCTCCCTTCCTTCCCAACGGTAAACTTCACAGAACCTGCTCTTGCTATCTCAATCACCGGCTGGGCCCCACATGTCATTGCTGGCCAAATCGTATTCATCAATACAAAGAAATCAAAATCTTAATCAGCAAGGAGGGAATTATTGAGGCACTTGCACAGTGGTTTAAGTCAAAGATCAAAATCATAAAACACTCTTTCAACACCGATATATAGTACACTATTTTTATTTATTTTTTATTCATTCACACATACCCAAAGACCAGATTTTCTATTTTATTTTTACAACTTTCTCCAGCTTTAACTACCTTCATGTCACAAGTTACATTCTTACCCTCCACTTTCTTTTACATGATTCTTTTTTAGTGATCACACGTTATTAGAGTCAACATTCAAATTACATTTTAATGCAAGTTAATGTTAATGACCACCCTTGTAATAATTCAAGAAAGTCATGCTTTCCCATTCAAATTGAAATTGAAGAAATGTTAACGAGTGTTCCTGGAGCACTCTTAAGAACCTTTAATAATAAGCTTTTATTAAAATATGTGTAATCAAGACATTAAAATTTATAATATTTGACTTTTATAAAAATACTCTATTCTGTCTTATTTATAAGAAATATTGGACTTTTTTGATTCACCGTATAAATGATGTATTTGGTCTATATTGTAGACAAAATACATCAATTACTTAATAAATCTAAAAAATCAATTTTTTTTTTATAAATAAGATCGGAAGAAGTACTTTCTAAATTAAGGATCCTTAAAGAGTGCAAATATTCGTTAACAAAATCCTTAAAACTTAGGGTATGTTAGGATTTCTCAAATTAAATTTTATACCATGTGCATATTTGAATTTCCAATATTTATGATGACATGTGATTTGAGTAAAAGTATATTTTAAAATGATAGACAAATATATGATAAATGTGATTAGTCGTTCTTTAAAATATGAACCGAAGAGTTCCTTAATGTTTTTGGAGCTAAAAATACTAGAAACAGGTCTTAGCGTAACTTTTATTTTAACACGAGGAAAATAAATATTTTAACAAATACATCATCCGGTCACTATTATAAACAAAAATTAATATTTTAAATTTTATTTTGTGATGGTCGGGGTTTGAACTCTGGATCTTGTATATATTATATATTGTCCATACCAACTGAGCTAAACTCACGGGAACACATTTTAGATTCAATTATTAAATGATGTAAGTGGTTTATAATAAAGACCATATACATCATTAATTAAATAAAATCTAAAATATAAATTTTTTCTTATAATAATGTCCAGAGAATACCTTTTTAGGGATTAATTAATATAAATTCGTGAAAAAAAATTAGTTGATCATCCAATAAATATTAATTGAAAAGATATGATGAGATAACTTCCAAAATAATATAAAAATATAATCATATATTATTATTTTATACTTGTGATGGACATCAATTAAAATTTTCTTGCCCTAATTACTTATAAGTTATAACCGAATCTTTGACTGATAATCTTATATTTATTATCCAATCATATCTTTTTATCCAACATGATATTTCAAGATATTTCAACAATTTGTAAAAGAAAAAGAAAGATATTTTAACAAATTTATGTAATAATAATCACCAATATATTCTGTCAAAAAATAAATAAATAATCACCCATATATATATATTGGAGATATTTTGTCAAAAAGGAAGAAGATATTTTAAGAAAGATATATATGATGAAATTTTGTCAAAGAAAAAAACAATTAGATAACCATGAATTATTATTTTTTGTGTGAAAATTTTAAATCATTAATTTTTACTTGGGTATGCATACCAATTAAATTATTTTATTTTCTTTCTCCAATTACTCATAAAACGAATCTTTGACCAATTTCCACAAATATATGAAGATATGTCGTTCAAGTAGTAAGCAAAGGGCAAAATCGAAGTTTCCATAAAACAAATAACATGGTCAAAGAACGTTTTAAAAATTGACTTGGAAGAAAGAAAAAGAAACTAAAACTATAGCTGTGATTTAGTAGCAAAATTCACATCACAAATAACACGCAAATCAAATTAAATTAAATTAAATGGGTCCCACTTTTTCTTTCCTTTAAATAGCAATTCTTCATCCTCCTCATAACACTTATTCATTCAACGGTACAAAAAAAAAAAAAAACATAAACACACGAACAAACAAAGACCAATTCCAACGTTAAATTATTTGACTCAAACCAAAAAACCTCAATCATCGTGAACAACAACAATAACCTTAAAACATGTCTTGCTCCGTCGCGGTTTCGAATTCGCCGGTGTTTTCACCTTCTTCATCTCTTTTCTGCAACAAATCTGAAACGTTAACGTTATCTCTTTCACATCTCAAACCATCTTCAACAACAACAACAACGTCTTCATCTTCTTCTTCTTCGCCTTCTCCTTGTTCTTCACCTTCTTCACCTTTTTGTCTTCGGTTACCGAAACTACCCTTGGTTTTTACGTCTAACAAGGATTCTGGGTCGCAGAATGATGCTGTTTTGAAGAGGAAACGACCTACCAGGCTTAATATACCTGTTTCTGAACATGCTTTTTGTGTTCCGGCGACACCGTCTGCGGTGGCGAGGGATGTTGTTGAGGCGGAGGGAGATGGGTATTCTGTTTATTGTAAGAGAGGGAGGAGAGAGTATATGGAAGATCGTTATACAGCTGGGGTTAATCTTCGTGGTGAAAACAATTTGGTAAGAAATTTTTTTACTTTTTTATTTTTTTTAATAGAATATATAATTTTGAGTGGTTGGTTTTGATGTTGATATGTTTTTGTTAATTGGGTTTGTTGAAAGTTTCAAACTTGATTTCCTAATTGATTTGGGTCTTATTGGATCTAATTGTTTGCAGAATTTCAATATTTTGTTCTTTTTTTGGTCTGATTTGGTAGCTGCATATGGAAAATTTGAGATTAATTTATGTAGTTGAAAAAGTCAATTTTAAGCTGCTAGGATTTTTTTGAATTGTTGCTTTTGAAGTTAAAAAGTTTGTCTTAGTAATTAGCCATTAGTTAAATTTGAATTGTGTAGATAGTTGAAACAAATTAGGAACATATGATTATGCATTTAATGTTTAATTGAGGTTTGATGTATATGCTTGCCTGTTCTTGTTGTTGTTGATGACTTGGACTTATATCAGATGTGATTGTGTAAAATCTAACTTGTACAGGTTTATTTTTTGATAACTGCAGGCTTTTTTTGGCGTATTTGATGGCCATGGTGGTGCCAAAGCTGCTGAATTTGCGGCAAATAACTTAGAAAAGAACATCTTGGACGAAGTTATCATGAACGACAAAGATGATGTTGAGGAGGCAGTGAAACGTGGTTACCTCAACACCGATTCTGAGTTCATGAAAAAAGATCTTCATGGTGGTTCTTGCTGTGTAACAGCATTCATTAGGAATGGTAACTTAGTTGTGTCTAATGCTGGTGATTGCCGTGCTGTTATTAGTAGAGGAGGGGTTGCTGAGGCACTAACATCTGATCACCGACCTTCAAGGGAAGACGAAAAGGAAAGAATTGAGACCCTGGTAAATTTTCTTACCATTGTATTAGGTTCTCTTTTTATTTATGTTTTTCTGAAACCTTGTGTTTGAGTTTGGTTCTTAATCTTATGCGTTGAAATTTGTCTTGCAGGGTGGTTATGTTGATTTATGTCGCGGTGTTTGGAGGATTCAAGGATCTCTTGCTGTATCAAGAGGAATCGGAGATCGACACTTGAAACAATGGGTGACAGCAGAGCCTGAGACTAAAGTTATTAGAATTGAACCTGAACATGACTTGTTAATATTAGCTTCAGATGGATTATGGGATAAGGTAATACTTCAAAATTTCATTGCGATGTTATTGTATGTGTATTCGGCGTTTGTCAAACATGATTTTGATTGGAATGTTTGTCTAATGTGAAACTCGTGCTAATCCAAACACACTCAAATCATGTTTGACAAAGATAAAATCAATTATGACGATTTTCGCACTTTTCTTTTGATATCGAATGATTAACTGATCAAGTTTCTTTTTCTCATTCCAGGTTAGTAATCAGGAAGCAGTAGACATTGCTCGTCAATTTTGCGTAGGAAATAACAACCAACAACCATTGACGGCCTGTAAAAAGCTTGCACAGTTATCTGTTTCAAGAGGCTCTTTGGATGATACCAGTGTCATGATAATCAAATTGAAACACTATGTTTAGAGGTTCATTGGTAGAACAGAAGAAGATGGTGGTGCCTAATGATTAGAGATTAGCCTATTCTTTTCTGTATATATATTAATTATTATTGATTAATTTTATCTGACGACATTTATTGGTGAATTTTTGTACCCGTAGATGGGGGAGTAGAGATTAACAAAGCCATTTAGCTATTTGTTTACTAGGATATTTATCTAATAATCATGTAATAACTTTATAGATTATTCATTCATTCTTTTATATTGGATATATCAAGTTTGTGATAGTTTATAGTTTCACTTTTTTGATGCATGAATGATTGCATAGTTCCATAGAATTCAATGAATCACTTTTTCAAACGGTCAAGACCAAGTTAGTTAGCCTACTGTCTTTTGAATTTAACAGCTTAATCAAACGGTCATGTATTTTGACCAAGGCTGGTGGAAGTTTTTGTTTACAAATTTGAAAGCTTAATCAAGCTGCCAATCTGTTCCTGAAAGGAATTTATTTAGATCAATAGCCTAATTTGTTTCTCAAAGCATGGATCAGTGTCACATGTGGTTTATGATGTGCCTTATTTACTCATTATTTGAGTAAATCCTATTAAATTTTTTGCTTGTGAGTTTGAAGTTGAAAGTAAAGGAGGAATCCTATTAAAGTATATGGTTTTCGCTTATGACCAACTTTAATAACAAATAGTAAGAAATTAGTCAAATATAGATCTTCGTATATGTTTGGTTTAACTTTTTCAAAGATGAAATCACTTCCCAATGCATATTTAGACGTTACTTTAAAAAACTTCATTTTGTAGCTTCCAATGTGATGTGTGTTAGAAATTAGTTCTAACGCAAAATTAAACAAAAAGCTATGTGGTAATCTTTTTGTTTCACATAGTGGTAAAAGGATTTTCTCTCTCTCTATGGTACAAGTTTGACAAGAATTCATTTTACAAGCAAAGGTTTCAATGGTTTTGTAAAATGAAAGTATTATGAATCAGTGTAAAAGAAACTAACCATAGTACAAAATTACATGAAAATATGTATAGAGTTTCATGAAAATTACATGTTTGATATTACGATGTGTTTGTCAAAATTACAATAAACTAGTGTGATTGTATAAAAGTTATCACGGTGCTTCAATGTGATTTTGACAAATTCATCATGATACTAAACATGATCTCAATCACTAAGTTATGACTAGCCAATTCATGTGTTGAACAACATCTCACCTGTTACCACCCTAAACATATTTTGATGAAATAAGCACATTTTTTACAAGATGTACTACTAAGCACCTTTACACATGAAAATTACACTCTAATTTTTTACATTAATTTGTGTTAATTCTTACAAATTTATACTTATAACATTGGAACTAGTTTGCCAATTTCTTATTAATAAGACGTCCATATTTTCCTCTCCCTATACGTTGACATTTTCATAAGGATCACGAGCCTTAAATAAATATATAAAAAAACTTCAATTTTTTATTTTATATATATATATATATATATATATATATATATATATATATGTAAAACTAATGTGAACGTTGAACTAATTTATAAATCGGACCGTTGGTGGAAATTGACTAAGTTTCCTGGTCATTAGGAGCACTGACTCCGTCCCCTGCCGACCACCATATATGTCTTGCACAGAATAATGAACTTATGAACCTTAGGAATGAAGATTTTCAATTTAATTTAGACCAAAATTAAGGTGGAGAATAAAATAGCTAAGTGTACAAATTAAGGTGGGGATACTATACTAATTAAGTGGCGGTGTGAGATTAAGACATTATTTTTGTCTTGACTAGTGATTGACTTTGGGATCATAAGGTTGGTTAGAGATATTATTGAGATACCTTTAGGACACGTTCTCATCATTCATGGTCCTTCGAGGAAGGCACAATGCTTTGTTAACTTATGTACACTCCAAAATCCAAATGAAGTTTTGGTGGATAATATATGCCATACATTCCCACAAGATATTCGATTGAAGAGAAGAAAGTACATGCAACCAAACTCAATTATCAAATCACCAACCAACGTTTGTAATATGCATTGCATGTAGCACGTACCATACGGCATAAAATGTACACCATTGTATGAATTGACTCAGAGAAAAATCAGTCTCCCTTAATGATATACTATACTAGCTAGTATATATTATTTTGGCATGCCATGTATTTTTTGGTATGTCAATGATATATTATATGTACGTCATGGAACATGCATGTTTGGATTGTTCTCTATAGTTTTTTTTTATTTTTTATTTTTTATAATATTAAACAATCTTTATGGCTTTTTCTATTTATTGTTGGTAATCAACCTATTTATTTTTCTGTATACATGAGTTTTGGAAGAACCACATTTGCCGCTGTATGATGGTCAAACCGTCTTGATACCTTTTTTTATCTTTAAAGTCTCAATTTAATTTTTTTTTCCTTCACAATTTTCTCACAATCTAGTTTATATCTCTAACAAGAAAGAAAATAGTATTTTGATTAATTTTTGACATTTTCATAAGGCTGGTGTAATGAGGTAACTTAACAGAGAGACCATTATGATACCCTACAAACATGTTATACTAATTTGAATATTATACACAAAAAAAAAAAAATGAATATTACACCCTTCGTACCAATTATAAACTAAAATTTATATTTTATGTTCATTCAATTAATGATATTCATGATTTTTATTATAGACTACATACAACATCTAATAAATGAATTTAAAATATTAATTTTTGCTTATACTAGTAACCTAAACATGTACTTTTTACTTTTTATCGTAACTAAATTGTTTGAATTCTTCTCTTTACCCAAATAAAATTGATTGTTCCCAAGTAAAATTTCAAAACTGCTCCGGCGTGAGTTAACTCACGCACCTTATATTTCTTCTAAAAAAACACATTGAATCCCAAGGTGAATTAACTCAGTTAGGTTTTGGCTTGAATTTCGTCATGTTTTGTTTCAATTGGCACTTTAATTTTTGTCAGATTGCTGGTCCATATCTTTTCACATTTTACTATTCCCCTACCTACGCTCGGCACTTCTTCCCATAAGTTTGTAGGGCTTTATAAAAACAATTTGATTGTGCTGATTAAATCCCCTTGATTTTTTTTATTACGATTTACATATTAAACCAGTTCAATTGTATTGCCAAGGGTTTATTACCGGTTGAATTCTTCCATGGTCACAAGACCAAATCAAAAGTGTTTGGACACACACATAAAAAGATAGGTCCTTAAAATATTCAATTATTGTTTTTATCAATTTCTTACTTATTATTAAAAAGAATATTTCTTTATGTGTGTATAACCAAACACTTTTGATTTGGTCACGTGACCATATTAGAATTTCTCTTATTACCAAGGGGAACTATAAAAATGTGATGGTAAGTGGCAAAGCATAGCAATTGTTTTCTGACAATTAAAGTGCCACAACTTTTGTATGATATTGAAACAACATGACAAAATGCAAGCTAAAACCAACTTGAGTTAACTCACGTTGGTATTCAATGTGATTTTTTCAGTGTGAGTTAAGTCACGCGGAGTGAGTTAAGTCATGCTGCGTGTGTTAACTTATGTTATCATTTATACTAGCGTGAGTTAACATGCGTAAGGGTATTTTAGTTTTTTCACTTGAAAATGAGTAAAATCATTTGGGTAAAGAGCAGAATTCAAATTGTTTTGCGATTCAAAACCAATTTTAAGGAGATAGTCTTGAAAAATCAAAGTTTCTGTTTCTTTCTAGCTAAACAAGGAGGCCCGTTTACACTACATGACCTCAGCTTAGGCCCCAAACAATTTTGACATCTATTTAAATTTTTTTAAATAACTCTTTGCATTAAAAAATTATAATTAATGTTGTAGTAATAAACTTTTTGATTAGATCCTTCTTGTTATAATGTTGTTAGTCAACTAATAGCTTATTCACAAAAAATATATAATAGTTCAGGTCTAATTGTAACCAAATTATCATAATCGCTTAATTTTACACTTCACAACAACAAACACACGAGTTATTTTGAACTTGTCCAACAACTTGAAAGGTAATTTAAAAATGATCCTTTCAAACACGTGGAAGATGGTGTGAGAAGTGGTGGAGGCTATGAGGAGAGAAGCTTTTGCTGTGAGTCCATCAGAAGAGGTGTTGTATCTACACGTGTTTTGACGCTCAAGTTGGTGAGAGAACAAGAGAGTGAGGCATATATTAAGGATAAAAAGTGTGGTAGATATCCGTCGTTAGGCTTTCACCTAACCATGTGTCCTCAAAAGACCCTTATATTGATCTAGAGGTAGTCAAAACATTGGATTCATATTGGCTAGTCCATATTGACGGTCTGGACCGCGATCTAATGAGATTTATGGGGTGTCCATGATATGGTCCGCTAAGTAGCAGCATCCAGTTGGACATGGGTCCTAACTCAGATTTAGTATTGGCCCTGTTTGGAACAAATAAAACTTGAAAATGAGTAAATTTGACATAAATAAAAGTAAGAGTTAGTTAAGTAAACGATCCCTATAAATATACACAATTTCGTTTTTAATCCCTACAAAATTTTCTATTAAAAAAAAAAAAGGCTGAATAGCAGTTTTCGTCCCCTAACTTTCACGAAGTTGCGATTTTGCCCCCTAAGAAAAAAACTACAAAACAGCCCCCTAAGATTTAT
>Ga0315914_1009908_pt1 | contig 12061 bp, 6 predicted proteins | sample MpolenodulesMG_FD_203920 | JGI IMG/M metagenome (GOLD analysis project Ga0315914, IMG submission 203920) | Medicago polymorpha root nodule microbial communities from Los Angeles, California, United States - elongated nodules | ecosystem: Host-associated > Plants > Roots > Nodule | place: USA... | reverse complement strand
TAAGTAATATGAATAATATTATTTATTATTATATTATATTTTGTACTTTGAATTAAAATATAAATTTGTAAACTTTTTCAATAATTTAAGCTTTATTAGTATACATTAATTTTTTGAATATATAAATGTATTATTATAAACAAGAATAGAAATATGATACAATATATAGTCGAATTCACTAAAACCTCGTGTTGATTATCAAAAGAGAGTTTAATCTAATTGAACTATTAATTCACTAGTCCATTTAAACTTGGATCACATTGCTTATTTAAAGATGTTCATAAGATATAGGCTTTTAAACAGGCTAGCAGGCCATATCAGGCTTTCATAAGGCCAGACTCAGACCTAAAAAGTAGGCCTATGACAGACTGCAGATCAGACTTAGGCTTTAAAAAAATATGGTAGGCCAGACTTAGGCCTTGCAAAGCCTAACTCAGGCTAGCCTATTACCATCCCTAATTATGGTAGACTACTCTAAAACTAAACTTTACCTTAAACTAATCCTCATAAAAAATTAAATTACTTTTGATTTATTAACTTGTTTTATTTAAAATTAAATCATTTATTAATTATGCACAAATTAAATCATTTTTAATCATCCTCTTTCTTCTTCATCTACAGAAGGGGATTTCGCTAAGACATTCGTTCTTTGTGAGAAGAGATCGTTTCATTTTCTTGCTCCAGGTATTGTAATTGGTGCCACTCATCGGAGGAGAAAGGAATTGATGAAGATGAACATATTCAAACTGATGAAGATGAAAGAGATTCGAAAGATTTACGATTTTGATGATGAAAAGATGAAGGAGATGAAAAGCTCATAGATGAAAGGAACTGATGAAAATGAACTATTTTGATGCATACATTTTACGATTGCAAAATAAAATAATAATAAAAATGTTTAATTTTGATTTAATCAGGACACAATTGCAATAAGTAAAGATATAATGACACACCTAGTGGACAAATGTGCAATAAACCTTATAATCTGACGTGGCATTGATTAAATACACAAATGCTCAATGATTGACTATAGGGTTAATTTCACCAGAAAAGTCATTCTCGTGACTTCACTATAGAATTTTCCATATACAAGTGGTAATTTTGTAATAATGACACAAAGTTCAAACAAATTTATTATGTTGGAATTAGGTCTAAATAAAGATCAATTTCGCAGGACATGCATATCTTTTTTTTTTTTTTTGGGTACACAACATATACATAATTTATTATGTTGGAATTAGGTCTAAATAAAGATCAATTTCACAGGACATGCGTAATACAAATAAAAGTATAAATCATTAGCGGAAGCAAAGAAAACTTTGAGCATGGATATGATCAAATCTACAACATGCATGTTGATCTATCAAGATACTAATAATTAGGTATTAGGAATACCTTGATGAAGTTTTGATGACAGTCCTCTCAACAAGAACGATATGAAAACACTCAAGAAATATTAGCGGCGATATATTTTGCTCTTTCTCAACCGGTATTTTTATGCCTCAAGTTCTCCTCAGATAGGGAGAAGAGAGAGTATGGTGTGTACGGTGTGCTGAGGAATATAGCCTCTTTTAATATAATGGTCATTAGGGTTTTCCATTATTTCGTTAATGTATTAACCAGAAATCCACTCATATTGAGTTCATATCAATTAATTAATTATTTAAATAGAAATCTAATCAAACTTATTACTTAATTTGATCACTAATCTAATTAATTAAAGATCCAAATTGATAAATAACTAATATAATTATTATAAAAATATTTACCCACATAATAATATTAGAGAAGAATTAAATAATAAAATAATCCAATGTATTATTCCAACAATTCTTTTCAATGCACATGATTTTTGTTACATATTTTTATAAAAATGGACGTATGTAAAACTCAAAACTTCAAGTCTTTCATCATTTTTTTTCTGTGGTGTTCACGGTTTAAATTCTGGACTTTATATATATTATACATTGTTTTTACCAATTGAGCTAAGCTCACAAGGACAATCTTTCATCATTTGAACCAGTCTATAGTTGATAATGTAGTTGGTAATTGTTGAATGCAAATTAAATTATGTGAAATACTACAATAAATTTTACTATTACGTACGACTTTTAGCTGTTGATAAAAATTCTTCCTGGCAGGTTACATGGATTCAAATATGAACACTTGGATATCTTTTGTTTTATGTGTGGTGTTATAGACCATACAATCAATACAGTAAGAAACTATTCCTGATCAAGATTGATAATTTGTCCATGAGTATTTTTTTTTCAAAGCAGAAGTTCATTGGAATGGTGGTGGGACTAGGGGTGTGCATGGTTTAGAAACCAAACCAAACCAAATATTGTAGATGTTGGGAAGACGGTTTCAATATTTATACCAGTCACACAAGGAGTTGATTCTTGGCGTGCTAATTTTGAAAATAATTTTATGTGAAATCTATTATTTAAGGATTTAAATTCACACGGATATAAATTAAATCGCAAATTTATAAAAAACATAGATTTTTTTTTTTTAAAAAAAATCAAATATTTTTTATGTGTTTCGATGCTATTTTGTAAAGATTGTTTGAATCGGATTTCATATAAATTTTTTAAACCCCATCCAAATGTTTTTTTTTCAATTAATCGTGGTTATAATTTCACTTCTTAAAGTTAGTAAGTGAGGAATTCGTGGTTCAAACCCGACATCTATATATTGTGATAAAAAGTGTAATTAAGATAGCTTTTAGATATTATTATCAACCTCAAGTAACCTGATTGTTAGAATTTGACTTCTTGAAATATTATGAATAAAGACATGTTAGTGAAAAATAATATTAAGTGTTTTTTTGGTTTTATAAAAGGATTAAGGATTTGAGATAAAGAAAAATAATAAGAAAAAATCTATTTAAAGACAGTTGGAGGAGTAAACCATAAAAATTTGTCTTAATTATTCCTGCAAGTATTAATAATTAGAGGAGTGTCATGAACACTCTTTCTAACACTTTTCTTAACATTTACTCTCTTATTGTATGAAATATATGTGAATACCATACTATAAGAATGGATCCCACATAAACTGATTTGAGATTCACATAGGTTTCACCTATACGGTAAATGTTAGAGAATATTAAAAAGAAAATGTTTGTAACATTTCTAATGGTTGACAAAAAACATTGATGACATCGATGATGATTGTATCGCTTGGACGGTAACACGCCAACAATTGCATGAACGTACTCTTTCTACATAACAGTGAGCATAAAACAAAGTTTCATCAGAAAATATTTTGAAATTAAACATATATAGATATAGATTGGTCCATGATTTGTCCGTGATTGTTAAGCATGTAATGAGTGATATTTGTCTTTTTCACTAAGGTCCATCAATGACAAGCAAGTATTGTGGAAAATGTATACCCCGGTCGACCTTCTTCCAAACCAGTACTCACGTCCGTCCATGACTATATGCAAACTAGTCCTACATAACATCACATCATATCATATACACAAAAAAACAATCGACTTTATTGTCGCCCAAATGATTGATTTCATTCTTATATATTATTGACTTACCAGTCACTTTTCATGGGGTTTTGCTTAACAGTTTGTTTATATTACTACATCTAGAAGCCAAAGGAAACATGCATCTTTATGAATATGATTATGTGGATAATAGACATGCACGTTATAGGCCTATGGAGCAATTTGATACATGCTTCCCGATTTGTTTTCATCTCCAAATGAAAAATTAAAATAAAAAACTTGTCTAGGTGAAAGAAAAAAAATTAAGAGTGAAAATTTATACCATTTTATTGCGTTATTTAAGTGTGGTAGTTCTTAAGCAGGGCCTTTATTTCTTTCCCACTTCATTTTGTATTAGGGCATATCATGAGTTAACATGAATTAGCATGCCTATATTCCTTATATGATTTAACAATAGTCACTTAAATTATGAAACAAATTAAAGCACAAGTATTTGTTGGCATGTATATTGCAGGCACTAGCTCTCATGCTTTACACTCAAAATTTATGTGCGTTAGTCACGAAGGCATTACAATAGTGTTAGTTATCTCTATTACAATATGTTGATATATAATACATGTTGAATAGAAATCCGCGATTTCTCAAAAAAATATCCCAAATAAATGAGCGCAAGAAGATCAACGCATGCCACTTTATTATAACTTCTATTTAGAGGTTTTGAATATTTTCCTCATGCAAGATGTAAGGCCCGTAGTTTAACGATGACTAATTTTAGGACTTTGTGATTATTTTGAAGTTTTTTTTTTTGTCAAGTAGCCTATTGGTTAGAATTTACCTTTCTCAAGGTGAATAAGTGGGGTGTCGGGGTTCGAACCCCGTGTTAGCCTATATTTTCAGAAAGGGGTATTTTAAATGCAGTCAAACTAAGGTTAACCTTATGCCTGAAGAAATAAGTGATGTTCTTTTATTTTTATATACTTAGTCGAAGTTGGACTTGCTGCAAATACTCAGAGCACGTGTTTCGGTTCGACAGGCAAAGTATATCGAAAAGCGGTTTGTTTTGGATAAAGTCAAGCAAACGGATACTTCCAAGGAGCGTGTATTTGAAATTCAAATCGAACAGATATCTGTTGTCCGATATTAGCAGTTATAGTGTCAAATCCTATGTAGGTAGTAATTTTCTATTAGTATAAATAGTAGTTTCTCGCAAGAGAAAGTGGTCACAATTCAATCATACAAAAAACTTACACTCAAACTATCCGCATTCAAGAGAGAAACGAGTCACAAGTTGCAATGTATGAACATGTGTACCAATTTACATTCAATCAATGCAATTTAAGTTTATTTTCTTAAGTATCTTTGCAATTTACTTGTTTATTTCAAGCAACATCTTTTACTTATATTTCGAAAGTGACTTCGACGGATTTGGCTAAGTTAAATTCGATAACTATCTTCATAATCTTCTTACTTTATTGAAGAACAATCATGAATTTTTGGAAAAGAGAAAGCACAGTATGTCCTTAAGATTTACTGGTTGATCAAGTAACTATTTTTAAACCAGCGATTGTTTACCAAAAATCAGTGTAAACACCCCGACCCCTGCATATAATAATGCATGTCCCTGCCAACTGAGTTATGCTCACGTGGACAATTGTTTTGAAGTTTACTTTGATAATAAATGATTTATGAAGCGTATTGATGCTGTCGAAATTTTAAAACTAATTTTAAATTTTAACGGCCGAGATGTATCTGATGTTTGAATCTTCATCAGACCGCATGTGCCATGAAAATTTAAACAAGCATTGCGAAACATAAATTGTGAGGAATTTTTTTGCCATTAATTTGTGAGCGCATAAATTGCGAGATTTTTTTTTTTTTTTCAGGTAATTTATGAGGACCTCTTTTGGTAGCTAAAGATCTTTTACTAAATCAACGGTTAAAACCTAGTCCATATTCAAACTTCTATCAAAATATATACTTGCTAGAGCACAATTTAAAAGTTTTCTATGTAGAAACCGATTTAAATCAGTCACCAAATAAATTAGTTTCTGATTTAGAGTCTAATATTTGAAAGTCTCTGAATTGATCACAGTGGCTTATTAGCGATCAATTTGCCAAAATGATTGATTCCATTATTATATATTATTATTGTTTTGTGGAAGTGTGAGTTATATGTCCCACATCGGATAAAAGAGTAAAAGTTGAACACCTTATAAGTAAGAGGACCCATAAACCTAATGCCTTAAGGTTTTGGGTAAGAGTGTGGCGTCTTTCTCGCTTGTGTGATTGTTCTAGCCTCGATGTGGACGGCCCTCCGAGCTCCTCCACTGACCCAACAGTGGTATCAGAGCCCCGTTTCAACGAAGAAGACGACCGAGGCAGTCGGTCCGTTTGCGCAGAAAGCAGCAACGGTGGTACAGTGTCGGTCCGTTGCGGAGAAACCAGAATATTGAATTAAATTCGAATGGGTGAACTTGATTTGTTTTTATTTTTTCATTTTTAATATATTATTACATTATGGTATTTAATTATTATTTTAATTATTTGTCAATTTATTTTGATGAGATATCAGTTTGAATGTAAAAAGGCGACTCTGACAATTTTGTCAATAAAAGTTAAGTTGTTCTTAGGTAAGTATTTATAACTATCATCTTGATTATTTTATATAATTGAAAAGCACATATCTATCCATTTAATTGAACCATTTTATTTGTTTCTTTAGTGATTGAAAAATGATGTTACAAATTTTTTTTTAATAAACTAAGATCAAATTCAACTGTTAAATTATAGAGACAAAAAGAACTAAAGAAAATGTATAATTATTTTGATGGAGGGTATTTATTTTTCACAATCGTTTTAGCAAATACATTTTCTAATAAATGGTAATATTTCTGACCATTGTTTTTTACCTTTATTTTTAGTTTTCTGATCTATCCTGCATTAGCATACTAGAAGAGTGTGATAACCTTACCTCTAGGATCATCATTGAGGAGTTGAAGAACTTACATGTAATTGAGTGGGTTGACAAATATCATCTACCTTATTCTTCCCCACGTTTGGTGGAGGTTTTAGTTTGTGGGTTTTGGTTAGAACCTTTAAGAAGAAGGAAGTGTTTGCTTGGAAAAAAGGGGAAACAATGAATTCGAAATCAGAATTAGAATAAAATATAACGAAATTAGGTTAAAATGTTTTAATTTGTAACTCTTGATTTCTAAATAAAAAAATGAAGGGAGACGATTAAAGAAAATTGTTTTCTCAATTTTTCTCTCGCGGGAGATAATTTGCTTCCAAGAGAAACACTGTTTTTTTAAAGACTCTCTCCAATCTTAAATATAAAATATAAATAATTATATTTTTTTTATCTTAAATTAAAACAAATATAACCTACTTTGACTATATTTAATGTTATTTATCCTAATATGCATTTTAATTCATGTAAGTTTTATTTTTAATATTTTTTTATTCTCATGAAACAAGTTTAAACAGATGGTACTTTTCAGAATTTTATATTTTTTTATCAAACCAAGAAAACTAATTGCATATAAGTAAATTTTTGAAGTTAGAAATTTTTTATAATTGAAATACGAGATAGTATTATGATTAAATAAAACAAAGTAATAATTTTATTCATAATGGTAGATTAAAACAAAGGTAATCATATCTGTTTATTATATTGAATAACTGAGAAACCAAAGTTAATTTAAACTCTTACTAATTAGATATTGTTTTAAGAATATATTAATTATTCATTTTTTTTTATATTTCAAGCATAATTGTACCTTTTCCCACTATTTTATCATATTTGTTTAAAGGTGAATTACTGTTTCAATTTTAAATATGAGGATGAACTATCACAAAATGTCAAAATTCTAGAATGAAATCAAACTAAAAAAAAATAAAATAATATTTAAAAAATATATTATTGTGTAAAATCTGTTAAAGAATTTTAAATAAAATATATCCCGTGCTTGACACGGGGTGTTACACTAATTTTGAAACAAAGCACAAAGAATTTGTTGGCATCAATGGCATGTATATTGCAGGCATTAGCTCTCATGCCTTACACTCAAAATATATGTGCGATAGTCACAAAGACACTACAAGGGAGCAAGCGACAATGAGATAGCACTTGTGTATCATAATAGTACCAATGTTATATATCATTGGCCAATTAGAGTGTGTCATCTACCACGTGGCACACCCTAATTGGCCAATAATATATACCATAATGGTACATATGTGTTATCCAGCGACAGTGATAACAGAGCCGCTGGTGATGGCACTGGGGAGTACTCTATCACTAATCCTTCATCCACAACACATTACAAGAAAATCACATTTTCCATGACCAAATAAGTTTACAATAGTGTTAGTTAACTCTATTAACATATGCATTGAATTGAAATCCACGATAACACAAAAGGATTGTTACAAATAAATGGGCGCAACATGATCAACACATGCATATCACTTTATTTTTTTTAGGGAACATGCATGCCACTTTATTATAAATTGTATTCGGAGTTTATGAAAACTCTGAATATTTTTCTCATACAAGATGTAAGACTCGTAGTTTAGTGATGACTAATTTTAAAACTTTGTGTTTGTTTTGAAGTTTATTTTGATAGTAAATGATTTTATGAAATGTATTGACGCCGTTGAAATTTTTAAACTACTTTTCATAACAACTGAGATGTATTTGCCGTTTAAATCTTCAATAGACAACGAGCTACATGAAAATTTAAACAAACGTTGTGAAACATAGATTGTGAGCATTTTTTTGCAATTATTTTGTGAGCGCATAAATTGTGAGAACTTTTTTTGCTCGTAATTTTTTAGGACAAAACGCATTGATGACCTCATTGGCGATTGTATCATTCGGACTGGAGCACGCCAACTATTGTACGGACATTTTCTACATAACAGTGAGCATAAAACAAAAAATATTTTGAAATTAAACATATATAGATTGGTCCATGATTGTCAAGCATGTAATGAGTGATATTTGTCCTTTCATTTGGTCCATCAATGACAAGCAAGTATTGCGGAAAATGTATACCCTTGGTCGACCCTCTTCCAAGCTACAACTTGTTAACAATATAGACAAATAAAAATAAGAATAATGACGACCAGGGTTTCAATATTCTATCAATGGTATAACATGACTAAAAGTTACAAAAGAATGTATAGTAAAACATTATGGATTATACTAACTTAAAAATCTAAAGAGCCTAATATTATAAACATAATATTTTATCATCTAATATCTACCATAAAACTCATGATCTTTCAAGAACAAGCTTAGTGAATTTGTCAAACAAAATATAAAAAACATATTAAATAATATAAATTTCTAACATATCTCACCGTAAGCAAGCAAACTAATCCTGCATAGCATCACATCATGTACACAAACAAACAATCGACTTTATTGCCATCCAAATGATTGATCCCATTGTTATATATTATATTTTGATCCCATTGTTATACATTATTGTCAGTCACTTTTCACGGGGTTTTAATTTAACAATCTATCATAAGTCAAAGGAAACATACATCTTCACGAATATGATTATGTGGATATTAGACATGCACGTACGTTAGAGGCCTACGTAGCAATGTCATACGTGCTTCCCGATTTATTTTCATCTCCAAATGAAAAATTAAAGTAAAAAACTTTTTGAGGGGAAAAAGAATAATGATAAAGAAAAAACCTCTACAAATAAACTAAATCAATTAAACTTTTTGTATGAAATTTCTATTTTTAGATCAGTAAAATGTAATAGCAAAAAAAGAATACTATTTTAATATGAATTAGGAAGAAGACAGACACGAACAAGGCCGTTTCGGTAAAATCGGAGGCCATGTTCAAATATTAAAAATGGGCCTCTTCGGAAAAACAATATTTTTTAAGCAATAGTAATCATCTTCCTTCAAAAAAAGGAATAGTAATCATCTATTTAAGTTGTAAATAACATAAAAAATAGTCATTTTTATTAAGTAAAATTTGTGTTGAACTTCACTAACCACTAATTGTTTTAATATTAAAATTTGGGTTCATATTTCATAATAAAAAGAAACACCAAAAATTTAAAAGGAATCATCAATTTATTTACTGCAAAATGGGTCTTAAGTATAATGGTTGTTGTTGATTAAATAAAGTGTCTTTGTTATCTAAATAGTGATAAACTAATACTAATATCGGGAAAAAATAGTAGCAAATTAGTACTCGCATGCATGATTAAATTTAAAACAATAGAAAAAATACCAATTATTTAACGGATTTAATTTGCATTGTTAATGGAAATAGATGACAAAAAATTCGAGATATATAATAGTTTTCTATATTCATAGTTAACTCTAAAATGCATTTTAAATTGTAATGGCGTAGTAGTTGTGTGTGTAATTGAGACTTTTATATTTGGTTCAAATTCACACAAATGCTCGGGATTGAACGTCAAGACCGATGACTCAAGTGCATTCTTTTTTACCACTAAACTATTCCAAGATGTCTATTGATTTTTTATATTTTATTATATGTACCTAACACTTTTGAGTGTTATATTTTATTTTTCTTAAGCTCCTAAGATTGCGAGGCCCGGCACCGTAGCTTACCTTGCACATGCCAAGGGCCGGGCCTAGACACGAATGCATATGTTTTATTATAAAAGTCTAATTCTAACTTAATTTGTGTATTTCAGTTTATAATATCTACATTAAATTTAACTAAATTTTAGTTTTAATATTCATTTTAATATTTTTAAATTTAAATGGAAAACAACTTTATTATTAAGGGAAACATTAATAAAAAAAACATCATACCAGAATTGGTCCCTTCAAAAAATCACACCAAAATTGGTTATAACATTTTTTAATTATCTTTAAATTATAGTATAGATTGTTTGGTCGAAAATAAATGATATTGTATTAAATAATAGAGACTCTCGTCAAAAATAAAAGTAACAGAGGTTGGTAAAATAATTGGTAATCAACAATGAATTGGTCTAAGTGGTAAGAGATTTGGACTCCTTAATTAAGCATGTGGTTAGGGGTTTCATTCCTGATTCATGCATATGAAAAAAATTTGGTTGAAAGTGAGAACTCACTACAGGTTTATGAGCATAGATTCGTCATTGCTAAGCGGTGAAAACTTCGTACCAATATCATGTAACCCAAGAAAAAAAATTGGTTGAGTATTTGATAAAATAAATAGCAATAATTAAAAATAATAGTAGAACATTAATGTTGTGTGAACATTAATTGTTTCAACGTCAAAAAAAAAAACATTAATTGTTTCTTGAGATGTCTAAAGCAAGGGCTTCGGCTGCCTTATGCTTGAGTCGGTCCTGAAAATAATTGTGTTTGGTTTCACATCAGCCAAGCCTTTATTGTGTAAAAAGTTAGGATTTACTGATTTATTTGTTGTCCCTTTGAGGATCGTTGTCCATGTAGGACCAATCCTTACCACTTTAATGGCATCGATTTCAATATATCCACTAAGACCGGAGAGTTTGTTGTGGTAAAGCTCAGAGATCGATAGTTGTTGTCGTGGTAATCCACGGTGTTCTGGTGAGAGAAAGTGGTGGAAAAGGGTGCGACAATGGGTAAAAAATAAGTGACTTGTAAACGAGTGTTTTTGGAGAACTCTTTAAGCATGCTAAATTAATTTTTTTAAAATGTTATTTTTTTAAAATGTTAAAGTTTTTAATTTTCAATGCACTGATTACACAAACTTTCATAAAAAGTTATCATTTAAGGTTCTTAACCAGTGTCCCTGAAACACTAGTTAACATTTTCCAAAAAATAAATGTGTACATGAGTGTGACGCTGATTCACGCTTATATAGACGTGGAGAGCGTTAACCGTCTCTGGATTTTGCAACGCCAATCCTGGAGTCAGTTAGACATGATCTGAACAATCAAGATTGGGTGTCATACGCTCATGTACAATAACATCCACAATGTTTAGCGTGCACCTTTGTGGTGCTTCTCCGTGAGATGTTGGACTTGGCTTTATTGGGCTGTTTAATTGGGCTATATGCCGGTTTGAAACAAGATAGTTGCTTTTCTGACATACAAAACTTCATAATGACACATGGAAATGACACAAATACCTCCAGCGGTAGTTAACTACCGTTCGGTTTTCTGGCGGTAGTTAACAACCGCTGTATACCAAAGTTTGTGAACAGTATCAATGGCTTTTCATTCCTAATAAAGTCAAGCCATGCTATTTCGTGTGCGGCTCTACTTTCCACACCTACTAGTGGACACTAATTGCATGCGTGTTGCTTGAACCCTTCTTGGATTATTGCATTAAACTTATTATGCGGCAAATTTTATTTTAAAAATAAAAAAAGTTGGTGAAATGATTATGTAGGTTGCTACGTTTTTGGCATGATGTGTACATGTCTTAAAGATGTATTCCATAGATTTTATCAAGTAGTTCAAAATAAAAATCTTTATATTGAACGATTCTGTGCAGAAGATTGTTGGTGTTGGTATTTTGTGTTGGAGAAGCCATTGTTAGTGTTCTCAAAATGAATTTGATGTTCCACGGTAGTTAACTACCGCTGGAGCATATATATATATATATATA
>Ga0315914_1009907_pt1 | contig 12062 bp, 6 predicted proteins | sample MpolenodulesMG_FD_203920 | JGI IMG/M metagenome (GOLD analysis project Ga0315914, IMG submission 203920) | Medicago polymorpha root nodule microbial communities from Los Angeles, California, United States - elongated nodules | ecosystem: Host-associated > Plants > Roots > Nodule | place: USA... | reverse complement strand
TTTAAAATAAGCACTTAAAAAAATGTTTAACAAAATAAAATAAAGTGCTTATAAAAAGTTTAAATAAATATGAAAATAGAGATGGTGAGATAAAATAAATGACAAATAAAGTAAAAGAGATAAAGGGATGAGAGAAAGGACACCAAAAGATTTATCCTAGTTCGGCTTAAAACACCAAGGCCTACGTCTAGTCCCCAAGGAAAAGTCCCTTGAGATTTTTCACTAACCTAGCTTTTAAACGGGATAAGCTAGTAACCTTTACAAGATAGCGAGCACTCTCCAAACAAAACAATCTTTTGTAGAAGAGCACCTCTAAACCCAAGAGATATCACCTCTCTTAAAACCTCGGGATCGCACCCAATACAAATAAGAATTACAATAGTAAAATAATACACCAAATGTAGAGATAATGAGAATGATGAAATAATATTGTTCACAAAATTTGAGTGCAAATATGAGTTGTGTCTATGAGCTACGACAATGCACCTATTTATATGCAAAAACTAGAATGAGGTGCTATTAAAATAATTGTAGCCGTTGGACAATTTATGTGAGAAATAGCCGTTGGAAATCAATTATATGAAACAATAATTTGTATATGTCAACGGTAATGTTCTCAATTTGGAAGGCACAAAATAGCATTGAAATCAAAGATACATGCAATATGTAAATTCAATTATAACTCTTAGAAGAAAAAAAATTACATGCGTATCAATTTTGAAGTGTAGCCATTCCATAATCAATTACATAGTTCACTATGCTGAAAATATTTTTAATGTCAAAAATAATTGTGCAATTTGTAAAATAAATTATAACTTTTCATGTAAAAATATTTTAATGCAAAATCACATTTAAATGAAAATCATTGTGAGCGTGTGATTTATTTTTATGAGAGCTTTTCCAACTACTTATATAAAGTCCTAATACAATAAAAATAAAACCCAAGACTAGAAAGCAAGAATCTTCTTTTCCGCTTTTTGCATTGTTGCTCTTCTAGGACTTCTTTTGTCGATCATCAAAACCAATTAATTCTTGTCAAGGCATATATTCACACCACGTACAAAAAAAACATTAAACCTTATTGATCAACGAGACCAAAGGCGCTATAGGGAATTCTATCAAAGAAAAAATGTCACGACAAATTGTTACTCCATTGAAGCATTGGAATAGTAAAATAAATTATTTCTTTAAAAAAAGAATACGGTGTGGAAAATTGGGTAAACAAAACTCCGTCACTCTACGTCTTAGGAGATTCACTCTCATCAAAATTCTATCTAGGAGAAGCTTCAAGGAGAACACTTGAACCTTGGACGGGGCCTCACACTCCCAAACGAAGGATAAAATAGGAGATAATTCAGCCATTCTACTACCTGCTCGAAGATGAACCTCATAAAGGTAGCCATAAGCGGACCTAATCGAGGAAACCTTGTTTGAGCAATGCTTTCAAGACCAAGAGTTTGAACCCTAAAAAAGATGGTGCATCTCCACCACACCCAACAATTCCTCCACTAAGTTTTGCTCCCATACAAATAGGCTCTGCCTAAAACACAACTCCTAAACCCACCTACCATTGACCTAAAATCCCAAAGACCTTATATAGAAGAATTATTCAGACGAAATAAGGAAGAGCCTCATAAATATATCCTTCAACGAAACAGACCCCACCCATATATCCTCTTAGAGGGAGGCTTGAGCACAATCCCTCATAACAAAAAAGATGTCATCTAAAAACCAATATGAGCTAGCCACTCCATCTAGTCCAAGTAAGGAAACCCATGCCATCTAGAACACGATAATTCTTAAACATCGACCCCTCTATCCTCACACGAATCTTACAATAACACGTATTGAGAATTTTCTTCCACATACCAGATCCTCTAAAGAAAAGCCCACAAAGCTCCACCTAACTGACCCAAGGAATTTCCTTAGCACCTTTTGATCCTACCCAAAGGAAGGGTGTCTCAATCCCCACAATTCTCTTCCAAACTTTAATTGGTAACTTCATAAAAGATAGATAAAAAAAGGGGATCTAATTCAAAATTGAATTAATCAACAACATTGTCCCTCCCAAACTAAAAAACATATTTTGCCAGTAACCCAACCTATTGGAGATCTATTGAATCAGAGGCTCTGAGGTGCTCTTTTTCTTCTGGTTCGCCCATACAAGAAAGCCATGTAAATGAAGGGGATGGATCCAATCCTACAATGAAGAAAACCCTCAAACAAACTCAAAAACTCATAATATCCATGTGACCTGAAGCCAGACCCAGGAACCACATGATAGTTTTCAGTATCCACATAATGGTCATTAAAGCATCCGCAATAAAGAATGTGTCATCAACATATTGGAGATGTGAAACATATAAAGCTGAAGAGCCAACCTGGAAACTAGTGTACTCCCCTAACTCCTCCACCCTCCTAATGGAAGTGCTTAATCCTCTCACCATTAGGATGAAAATGAAAGGGGCTAGAGGATCTCCTTGCTTAAGCCCTTTCTAGATATTAATTTCTTCAGTCGGACACTCATTCACAAACACATATAAATTTACAGAAAACACACAAGCAAGAATCCAAGACCTCCCCTTAGAGTTAAAAATTAAGCGCCCCATCATATAATCCGAAAAGTTCCAACTCACCTAATCACAGGTCTTTTCAAAATCCACCTTAAAAATCAGACAAAGTTTCCTAGTTCATAGGGCCAAATCTATAATATCATTCACAACCACCACCCCATCCACCATGTGCATCCCTTTAAAAAAAAATATAATTACAATGTATTGTAAATAGAAAAATTTATAATTTGGACTTAATTGGCGATTGGGTGAGTTATTCCTGGACGTATCATTATTCTAGCTAAATCATTACTAATTTACAAGATCAGTAAGTGAGTTACTCCTCTTAATAAGTTATTATAAATTTTACCCTACCTTCGATTACTATCAAATTATATTAATAATCAAACACATAAAGATAAAAGTCGTAGCTATATAAGTTGACAGTTGATAATTACTTATATTAAATGAAGTCTCAAAATAATTTTAATGTTTTAATTTTTCTTATGGATGTTATATACTCCAGTCTATATTATATGTGGTCTCAATTTTATGCATCAATTGTAAATACGCAGCGAAAGGTGATTTCTTTAACAAAACCTTTGAGAGACGAAGCCATAACCAACCTTTGCAACACATTCCCCGGAAGCTTGGCAATTGCAGACTTGGGTTGCTCTTTTGGACCAAACACTTTATTGGTGATATCAGAAATTATCAAAGTTGTGGAAAATCTTTGTCAAGAGCTTCATCATAAATCTCCCGAATATAAAGTATTTTTGAATGATCTACCAGGGAATGACTTCAACAACTTATTTATGTCCCTTGACACCTTCAAACAAAATCTACGTGATGAAATGGAAACTGAAATGGGTCCGTGCTACTTCTATGGGGTCCCTGGTTCATTTTATGGAAGGATTTTTCCAGATAAAAGTTTGCATTTTGTTCATTCCTCTTACAGTCTTCAATGGCTATCTAAGGTTTGTCTATAGTGATTATTGTTTGACATTCTTTTAATATTCTATACTAATATAGATTAAGTAAACTTTTTATCCCAATATAGACTTGTCATTTTATTTATGGTTAAATATGAATTTGTTTTGTTGAATGGTGATTAATTAGGTTCCTGAGGGAGCTGACAACAACAAGAGCAACATTTACCTAACGAGCACGAGCCCGTCAAATGTCCTCAAAGCTTTCTACGAGCAATTTCGAACAGATTTCTCGTATTTTCTCCAGTGTCGCGCCAAAGAATTAGTTGATGGTGCCCAAATGATTCTAACATCTTTAGGAAGAAAAAGCGACGATCCATCAAGCAAGGAGTGCTGTTATATTTGGGAACTCATGACTATGGTCCTTGATGAGATGATGCTGCAGGTAGACTATGATATATATAGGCTTAATTGCATATTTGATCCCTTATATTTATTTTAGGTTTTAAGTTGGTGTTTTAAAAGTTTCAAGTTGGTCCCTTAAGTTTTAAAGGTTTCAAGTTAGTCCAAAACGTTACTCATGTTGGAATAAGTTCGTCCCTTCCGCGACATGATATTGAGTTTAATAAAACAAAAAAAATTAAAAAAACTGATTTTCTAAATAAGTTAAATTTCATCACCCATATTGTCAACCTGGATCTTTAAACGGGAAGTTACGAAAAAGACTAACTTATTTTAATGTGAATAACGTTTTAAACCAATTTGAAAATTTTAAAACAAAGAAGACTAACTTGAAACTTTTAAAACATAAGAGATCAACTTAAAATCTAAAATAAACATAAGGGACCAAACATGTATATATTAGTATGAAGAAGAAAGTTATAGTCACTCTCTTTTTAAAACTCTTTTTAGCACTCACTTTCTTATTTAGTGAAATCTATGTGGGTACCACACATTGAAAATGAATCTTACACAAAGTGATCAGACCTACATGAATTTCTCACAATAGGAGAGAGTGCTAAAAAGAGACTGCTTCTAACATTTGTTTTAATGTGAATTATTCGATGCATGTTGTAGGGAATCATTGCCGAAGAGAAAATTAATACTTTCAACATCCCTAACTATTATCCATCTCCATCTGAAGTAAAGTTGGAAGTTCTCGCCGAAGGATCATTTGCAATCAATAAACTGGAGGTTTCTGAAGTAAATTGGAATGCTCTAGATGATTTGAATGCCTTTGACTTAGTATATGAAATGTCAGAATCATTTAGAGATGATGGATACAATGTTGCACAATGCATAAGGGCTGTGACCGAACCTTTGCTAGTTAGTCACTTTGGTGAAGGTGTCATAGACGAGATTTTTAACCGCTATAAAAAGATTTTAACTAATCAGATGTCCAAAGAGAACATTAAGTTCACCAATCTTAGTATATTGTTGACAAGAAAACCATAAACAAAAACAGGTTTCGGTTTTATATTTGCACTTTAAAATAAATTGCAAAGTCGTGATAGTGGTTAATTTACATTATTTTTCTAGTTAGTGATTAGTTAGGAAATGTTATGATGGAGGGATAATAATTTAGTAGTACCGATATAAATGTTGTTAGTTATTTGTTGTGATACATGTTCTTGATTGTATGTTGAAATCATTTAAGCGGAGTTTACTCTCACTTGTTCTATATTCAATTTCATATCCATTTGTTTACATTTGAGAATGTTGAGTTTTAGTTTTAATAAATAAAATAGATGTTGCATATATATGCCTTGAAATCTCGAGTTTGGGTTCAGCCTATTTCGTGATGTGGAGGAAGACTTCATGACGTGTAGCTCGATGGAATGCAAGGTGTCCAACCACTGCCTATGTTGTGACGCGCATGCCATCTTCATGACGCGGAGACATAAGTTTTTAGTTCTCTTGGTCGCCATGTTTTAAGAGTTGGATGAATCATATAAATAGGTAGTATATGTAGGGTCCGGGTGAGTGAAAAACAAGGGTTTTGTAGCCAACACTCAAACTAGGGTTAAGAGAGTTTCCTTAGGTAGTATATGTATAAATTGGATTCACTGATGACACTAGGTCATACATCATTTTTGTTACAGTTTTTATGTAGTTTTGGTCGAGTTTAGGTGATTATGCACGAGTCAGAAGCTGAAAAAGGACTGTTTTGTAATTCTGAAGCTGAGGAAAATCGTGCTCCGATTTGATGCAATCGTAGTACGATCGTGAAGCTAAATCGAGACATGTTGTCTCGTAAAAAATCGGAGTACGATTTCTTAGGAATCGGGCTACGATTTTAAGACGCTCTTGTGTCAGGCTTGAGTTAAATGAGCCATCGTGCTCCGATCTGCAGCATTGGAGTACGATTTTAGCGTTTATGGGAAATTTCCTATAAAAGGGAAGTCGATTTCTGAAAGGAGGGTTCAACATTTTAGAGAGAAAAACTGACTTTTGGAGCTGGATCACTGAGCAGAAGGTGGGAGTCCATCAAAACTCATAGCCGGTTATCAATTTCATGTAATGAATTCTTCTTTGTCATTAGTTATTTGTGATTTAGCCATGAGCAGCTAAATCCTTTGAGATTAGGTCAAGAGATGATTCTGTGCTAGCTCATACTTATGTAACCTGAAACTCTTATTGTTTACGAATGTCAATCTAGTTTATTCAGTATAAATCATTCTTCATGCCTTTATGATTCTGACCAAATATAATTGATTCAAGAGATTATATGACTATTGACAGTACCGTGTAACTCAGACATATTTATACTGTTCAATCTAATAGACAATCTAGGGATAGAGCGTTGTTAGGTTGTGATAATTGAAGTAACGAACTTAAAAACCTTTGATGATTATAGGTTCACCTAAGGAATTAGGGAATTATGATTAGATAAGAGGACTTAGGATCAAGGGATTGACCTAAGTTAACTTGTTAATTCGTCATTAACTTTGTGACATTTGTAGTTTTAAAGAATCAGGTTGCTATTTAGTGAAGTGCAGATGAATCAAATGACCTAGTCATCTCTCTAAACTATTTCTAAAACCAATTTTAGTTTCGTCATTTTATTTACAATTGCACTAAAAACCAATTTGCCTAAGGCAACCCCCAATTTAATTATATCTTACTGTTGACGTCCCTGTTACGTAGAAATCAAAATAGTCCCTGAGGAAACGAATTATTTTATTACTCGATTTGAATTAGTACACTTGCTAATTTTCTATCATTCACCTTGTAGGATATTAAAATATTGATTTTCTTAGTCACAACTAGAGATTCATGAAAATAGTAGAATTAGATTTGAAAACTTATTCTTGTGATTTCTTTTGGGATATTTGTGTAAAGTTACTCTCTTGATCAGAGAAACGAAGAACTGCTCTATCCCCTATACTAGGTGATGTGGTTTTATAAAGTGTACTAAAAATTCATCAAAGTAATAAAGTTTATAAGATTCGTAGCCACATGGACTGTTTCAATTTCTACTCGACAAAAACATCAATGTTAAGGATGTGTTAAAAATCGGGCTGCACATGTCAAATATATGGTTTGAACAATTGTAAAACAAATAGCGAAAATTAAATTAGTTAATTGGTAAGAGGTTTTAGAAGAAAAATGATCAGATCTTTCGAATTATATGTTCGTTGCTATTTGGTAAGCTGCACCTAAACTATATAATTGTTCCTCTAGTTTCACCATAATTAACAAAATAGCTCAGGTCAATCCCTTAACTCAGAGCCCTCTATGATTATAGTTCCCTAATTCCTTACATGAACCCATAATTATGCATGGCAACAAAACCCATACCCGTGGTTACCCGCCCGCACTAAACCCGATTTGACGGATTTTCCCCGTTTTGACTAGGTTTGGGTATGAGTTTGGGTTTTCCTCGATTTCAAAACACGGGTAACGAGTACATAGGAACCCACCCCGAACTCATACCCAAACCCATCCCGAATGTAGAAAATTACTTTATGCTGATATGCCATGTTTTTTTTTTTTTTTTAATAATTGTCGTGTTATAATAACTACCATTGATATTTAAAATAGCAACTAAATCAACCAGTCTAACAAATGTTAAAGTGAGCATATTGCTGGATAATGCATTACAACATTTCTCAAGGGGTTGCAAAAAAAACTTCTATTTTTTATTAAAAAATTATTCAATGTGGGGACGGGGATGCTCGAATCCGTCGGGGATGGGGATGAGGTTCAATTTCTCATTTTCGTTAGGTATGGGTAGGGTAACGGGTAAGTATATGAGAATCAGATATGGGGAAGGGGAATGTAAAACCCGTCCCACCCCGCCTCATTCCCATGCCTACCCATAATCTTCAAAGGCTTAAACTGGCGTTAATTTAAAATCAAAACTTAAAAATGATCTATCCCTAGATTAATCCGTTAAGTTGAACAATATACCAGGTCTAAGTCAAAAACTAGTGTCAATAATCATTTAATCTCTGTATTCATTTTATATTTGATCCGAACATAAAAAGCATTAAGGATGAATTATACTGAATAAAACTAAAATCACAATTATATTAAAATAGAATTTCACAGTTTACGTTGGTCAAAATGCAAATCATCTTAAACCTAATCACATAGAAAATAGCTAAAATGATCAAATAAGTAAACAACATAAAGAAGAAATTAAACCGAAAAGGATCATGCGTTGTGGTGATGGACCTTCCCATGTCTTCTTCGCATCCATTTTATTTTCCAACAATAGTTTTTAGTCACTTGTTTCAAAAAATAACATAAAAATAAATGAAGTAAAATCTAAAATAAAAGATAAAATTAATGATATATAGTTGATAGTTAGTTGTTTTCTTTATAGTGGATATCCTAGTCCTAGTTATTAACAAAGGTCCCCGTCCCACGTTCTTCGTGTTTTTGTTCATCTTCCACTTTTTCTATATCATATGGAGGAGTTTTTATTTTATTTTTAAAGAAATCGTTTGGAAGAGTTGTGTTGCTAAAAAATTGATTATTTCATCCTCATTTATTTCTTCGGCTAACATAATAAATAGACCTACATTGATGAATAGCTGCTAGTTGCTAGAAAAACATAGATTATTCCCATTCATGAATTTCTTTAAAACCGCAATTTTGACTTAGATTATTCCTTCAAAACTGTAAACGAGTTGTTATTTATTCTCAAAAGGAAGAGATCGTGAAGAGAGTAAGAAGCAGAAATAAGTTGCAGCAAGATATGGGCAGGGAGGAGAGCACAAAAGAGTAGAGGGAAATATGAAGGGATGGTAACAAAAGAAAAATAGCAAATAAAATAAAAGGCAATAATATTTGTGTCTTTTAGTTTTGAATGGTTCAAAAAACCAAAATATTTATGTTTTTTGGTGGTGGCCGGGGTTTTAACCCCGGACCTTGCATATTTTATGCATTGTCCATATTAACTGAGTTAAGCTCACAAAGACAAAAGAATATTTATGTTTTTTCAAACGAAAAGGTGTTGGTTGTTACAATAAATATGAATATGTATATTGTTAACTGAAGCCGACTTAAAAACATTAAAGTCTCTTGACAAGAAAAAATAAAAAAAATTAAAGTCTAAGTTAGCAAATATATACCTTTTTATTTGGACAAAAAATCCACTTACTCTCGTTTAAACCAATTTAACATGAAGAATGATTTACAACATTCAAAAAACTATATATTTCCTAAACTCATAAAAATAACATTTTGTTTAAATAGTAGCAAATCAATATTTTTGTCTAAATAAAAAGGTGCACACTTACGGTCAACAAAATTTATTAAAAAAAAAAGGAAAAAAAGTACAAGAATTGGAAGACGGAAGCAAAATCCATAAAATCCTTTATAAAGTAACAAAATTTATAAAAAAAAAAAAAAAAAAAAATGGAAAAGTACAAGAATTGGAGGACTAGAGCAAAATCCATGAAAAGCATAGTTTAGGTAGGGGAAAAAGTAGATAAGCTACTTCCAAAGAAAGAGATCACCTCCACTTAGAAAAATACCCAGGTACAGCACTGCCACTACAAACCTTAAAAGATCACCAACATATGGACCAAAGAACAACAAGGGAACTTAAAAATCAATGATTCTTATGTTAATAAGAACTAAAATTTCATGCAGTCATTCAACATATCATATCAATTCCATCATTAAATTGCTATTAGGAAATGCATATAAAATATTATAAACTTCTTACTATTTTGAGGTTGAAAGTGATACTTGGGGAGAGACTCAGACTGAATCAGAAATTCATTTAAGCCTTTGCTTATTGTTTTTGTTTGAAAGTGATTTTCAAAACTATGAATTACACTCATAGTTTCCTTATGTTACTCCAACAGTCCTTTTGGCCTCTTTTCCTTGTTATGTTTTTGACCTTAATGGTAAATAAAACCTTAAGATACCATTTAAACGAAAACCCTAAAAAATGCTTGGAAGACAAAACCATGGCCTATAAGATACCACTTAAACGCAAACTTCCGCCAGGTCCCAAACCATGGCCTATAGTTGGTAATCTTCCTGAAATGCTTGCAAACGAGCCTACAACTAGGTGGATACACAAAATAATGGAAGAAAAAAACACAGAAATAGCATGTATCCGCCTAGGAAATGTCCATGTTATCCCTGTTACTTGTCCCACAATTGCCCTTGAATTCTTGAGAAAACATGACATTGATTTTGCATCAAGACCTGTAAGCATGGCCAGTGATATAATCTCCAATGGATACTTGACCTCAGTTTTTGTACCCTTTGGTGAACAATGGAAAAAGATGAAGAACGTCGTTGCTAACAATTTGCTCTCTCCACGCAAGCATCAATGGCTTCAACACAAAAGGAACGAAGAAGCCGATAATCTTATATTTTATGTGTATAACAGATGCAACAATGGTGGCCTTGTGAATGTTAGGATTGCAACACAACATTATTGTAAAAAGTGCAATGAGTATAATGAACAAGTATCATGATTCCCTCATTGAAGAGAGAATCCAACGATGGAATCATGGATCAAAGAATGTTGAAGAGGATTTGCTAGATGTTTTGATCTCCCTATTAATAGATGACAATAATAATCCATTATTGACAACCGAGGAAATCAAGGCACAAGTTATTGTAAGACTTCTTTCATTTTCCTATATCTTTTTCGAGTAATGATATATGTACAATCATTTTGTGACAACTTTCTTCTTCTCTATTTTTATTGGTAAAAAACAATAGAGAGAAGACGGAGTGAATGAGTAAGAACTCACAATGAGAGTATGAGAGGTAAAATTATCCAAAAATTGTCTTAAAATGATTATAAAAATATCATTTTTTATCTTTCACCTACCATTAGTCCATTACATAAAAGAGTTAACTTCCTAACCACAAGTAGAGATTTTAGGATAGTGACATTCAAATTTAACGAACATTAACTGATGTAAATTAAAGTTTACCCTTGACATCTAAGATTTAAATGTCCTTTACTTTTAATACAATACCATTAGTTTTAAAATGCAATTATAAATGTGGAATGATATGTAAAAATAATGAATGTTAGTATAAAATATGTTTAAACTTATAGTATCCAAAAAAGTTTGCTACCCTAAAAATAGTTCATTTAACAAAAAAGTGATAGACAACCCCCTTAAACTTTTGTAACAAAAGTACTAAGATGTATATTCTTTTATATGAGGAGATATTTTTACATGAAAAAAGCTACCAAGATGAAAAAAGTACTAATAGTTTTACATGCATTTTGTTAGTACTTTTATACATAAGTACTATTTTACTAAGATTTTAAAAAAAGTACTAACAATTTACTTTGCATGTAATGAGAGTATAAAATAGTCTAACATAAATTTTAATTATGTTTTACCCATTAAAATTGTGTCCACGTATATTAGTATGATAAATAATTATTTCAGTTAAGAATGAAATTTAGGTTCTCTCGACGGTCTATCATTTGGTGAAGTTCATTAAACATTAAAACATTAAGCTCGAAACATTGTGTGAGATCTGATTAGATATATATGTTTAGTAGATTCAAATTAAACAAATTTTGAATGCCAGGAATTGATGATGGCAACGGTAGACAATCCATCAAACGTAGTCGAATGGAAATTGGCTGAGATGTTAATTCAGCCAGAACTTTTTGAAAAAGCAATTGAAGAATTAGACAATATAGTTGGAAGAGATAGGCTTGTCAAAGAATCGGATATTCCTAAACTCAACTTTTTGAATGCCTGTGCAAGAGAAGCTTTCCGCCTTCATCCCATTACGGATTTCAATGTTCCCCATGTCTCTACGAATGATACAATGGTGGGAAATTACTTCATACCAAAGGGAAGTCATGTACTGCTTGGAAGAAGTGGTCTTGGGAGAAATCCAAAAGTTTGGACTGAACCCTACAAATTCAAACCAGAACGTCATCTTATGAATGATGGGTCGGATATAGCGTTGACAGAGCCAGAATTGAAGTTCATATCCTTTAGTGCAGGAAAACGTGGTTGTCCTGCTGTTATGCTTGGTTCCACAATGACAATAATGCTATTAGCTAGGTTACTCCATGGCTTCACTTGGAGTGCACATCCCAATATATCAAGAATCAATCTTTTCGATT
>Ga0315914_1009905_pt1 | contig 12067 bp, 6 predicted proteins | sample MpolenodulesMG_FD_203920 | JGI IMG/M metagenome (GOLD analysis project Ga0315914, IMG submission 203920) | Medicago polymorpha root nodule microbial communities from Los Angeles, California, United States - elongated nodules | ecosystem: Host-associated > Plants > Roots > Nodule | place: USA... | reverse complement strand
TGTTTGGTTCTTCAAGTTGATAGTGGAAATAAGGCAAAGGAGAAAGCAAGGGAGATTCTTAAATTGCATTCAAAGTCTTGGATGAATTCTCATTGCATACCTTTTAATTTACTTGCTTCATACCCAACAACAAGTGGGTAAAAAATTGCTAGGGTTTTCACTTTTTTTTTTTGTATATTATACCCCTTTTTTGGGATTCCTTTTTGTATAGAAAATAGAATTGTTCATAAAAATTTAATTGGATCATGGGATATTGTGGCATGTGGGCATAAAATAATGTCCATGACGAATAGGTCTGAAACATATTAGGGTTAATTGTTTATTGTGAATGAATACATCATATTTTGATACAACAAAGTTTATCATGCCAATTTGTTACCTGTTTTAATTTCAATATTTTCTTTTCGATTTTAAATTATATATTGTTGCTTGAAATTAATGATGTAAGCATGCCATTAAATTATCTCAAAATTAATGACATATATGCCACTACCCCCTAATCTTGACTTCCTCTATACTCAACTTCTTCAAGCTATCATTGAGGAAATAAGAAACCTCAGACTTCACTCCAATCCCAACACCCAAGATATTAGTTTCATTGCAGCTATATGGTAGAGAAGGTCCAACTTTAAGGAAGCAGCACATAGAAAAAGGAAGTAGATGTGTGCTGCTTCAATTGTGGGATATTTATATAACTTCATTTATATGTTATGAATTGGTCATTCTGATTTCTGATCATATGAATCTTTCTTCAAGGGTTAGTTGTTGGAAAGAAAAGCTAATTCTCCCTTCTCTTTTTTTTTTTTGACAATATTTTTCTGTGGACTTGCTTTTCCCTTTTTATTTAAAAAAAAAAAACTATCCTAAATTTGAGATTTCAACATGTTAACTTTCATTTTTATTAAAAATAAATGAGTGCATAAGGTGTATTGGTAAACCTAAAAGTTGAAGAATAAACCTAAGATTATGTGGTCAGAAGTGGTTTGTGGAAAGATCCAAAGTCATCCCTTACATGTTTTACGAATTGTATGTGGAATGCATTTAAGATAGTAGTCCCTAAGTAATCACTATTTATGCTTGTCTTATGTTGTTTTTTTAGGTATTTTGCACTATATTGACCTTTAGCTGAACTTTTAAAGACTAGTTGGCACTTGATTAGGCACATTAGGCTGAGTTGTTTTGGCAGGCCAGCATTTATGCAATTGTCACTTTCTCTTGAATGAGTTTTCTTCTTCTTTTGTGTCTAAGCTATAAATTCATATGTTTGTGGTTCATATAGGTTTGGGGGCTGGTTAGGATGATGCAACATTTGTTGAATATCGCTCTGTACTTCATTGTATTTTTCTAATTCATATTTTAATTTGTTTCTGCTCAAGTTAGAATAGTGGTGGCAAAATAGGTCAACTCGTTCCATTCCATCATCAATCCGTCTAAAACAGAGAGCGGGTGACAATAGTAAAGTTGATTGAATGACTTAGTGACCTGTTTACCTTTGCCATTAACGAATTCTTAAACGAAATAACTTAAAAGGTGGCAAATGACTTGCAAATATAGCCCAAAAGTTGTAGAATTTAAACAAATAAAAACTTTGACGGAACAACCTGCAATAGGTCATTTTTACTCTATTAACTAAATCCATCATATTTACTACTTTCTCATTGAGTGTGAAAACTTCTTTGCGTTTTTACCTTTGCTGAAAGAGTTGAATGCCAAAAATTCTCCAACACGTCATAGTTCAAGTTATATAGTATTTTGTGGCATGTCTTTGTATTATTGTGGTATATCATTGTGCTTTGGATATATATTATAAGTATAGTAGTTCATTATATTGTTTCTTGTATTATTAGGTTTCAGGCTATAATATTGGTTAAGACGGCCTTGGTTGTAGAATCTAATGCATTTTTATGGTGGTATATAACTAGACATGGCAATGGGGGGGGGGGGGGGACGGGTTTTGCCTTCCCCATCCTCATCCCTTACTTCCATATACTTACCCGTTACCCTACCCATATTCAACGGGGATGAGAAATTGAATCTCATCCCCGTCCCCAATGGGTTCGGGTATTCCCACCCCATCCTCGTCCCCGCAGTGAATGAATATTTTTAATAAATAAAGAGTTTTTTTAAGCTTCAATGGTAATGTTGTAATGCATTATCCAACAATTTGCGCTCATTTTAACATTTTCTTACCGAATAATTCGGTTGCTCCTTTAACTATCCATGAAAGTTCTTATATCATGACAATTATCAAACCAAATAACATGGCATATCATTATCAACCCCCTCAACAAAAACAAAAATATGACATTTCTACATTCGGGTATGGGTTCGGGGTGGGTACATATATCCTCATTACCCATCCCGTATCCGTATTTTGAAATTGGGCCCAAACCCAATCAAATCGGGGTTGGTTTGGACGGGTACCCATGGGCATGAGTTTTGTTGCTATGCCTATATATAACGCAGATACGGATCTCCACTCTTTAAGTATTTGGCCACGATGATTAGTGATTTTTATCTTTCAACCCCACAACATATTTTGAGTTGCCCCCACTGTTTGAGAAACCAAAAGGTTTCACAATAACTTGGATGACCTTGCTTCATGAATGAAGAACTTATAAAAAGGTTTTATTAAGATATCATTTTGTTTAACCCACTTGAGTTGGTCTAGTGGTATTGGTTTGGGATTTGGAAGTGTGCTTCTCTTTAAGGTGTCAGGTTCGATTCCCTCTAGTGTCAATTAAGATGGACTAATTTAGCTTTTTCAAAAAAAATATAATTTTGTTTTAAAAAATGCAACATGAACAGTGGTGCTTCAAATAAGAAATAAGGTGCTTCCGTATTAGCGTGGATGCGAAAATAAATAAATCAAATCAAATCCTCCACACATCATACCCACAATTTGAGAGAATTTTTTTTTATGGAATTTATGGGGTTTGATAATCAACTTTACAATTATAAAATCAAAGTTTATTTTCAAAATACAAGTGAAACAAACCCTTATCGAAGTGATAAATACATCTCTTTCTACGCAAAAAGAACTCTCTTGACTTTTTAAATAATGTCTTAAAGATACTTGTTAGTAACCATTCTGTTTTAAAATACATGACGTAATTTTACAATGTAAAATATTCACATAACTTACTTTGACTATATTTTTTAACTAATATATAAATACAAATTTTAGCATGTAAGATGTTTGATTTGTCTCAATGAATATTTTCAACATATCAAAATTTTTATAATTTTTATTATATATAATTAAAGATATTAATGGTCAAAGTTGTATATTGGCATGTGTGCAGTGGTTATCTACGACATGTATTTTCGAACGGATGGAGTTTTTTTTTTAAAAGAAAGTATTTATAGCGAACAATTTTCTAATAAGATTAAATTAATTAGCAATCTTTTAAAAATGTACGTGGAAATTCCAAAGTATTATATTGTTTATCGAATGATGTATTTATTTTTAAAGTTAGCATTATCTTGCTTGTGGGAAGTACAACAAGAGATAGTCTTACTTAGACTCAATCATAAATAAAATTATTTGAACGCACACACCACAATAAAAGAAATTAAAAGATAAAATAAATTAATTAACATTTTTGTGAATGTGCCTGATTTGGGCTTGTTCCCAAGCAAGAATTTATCCTACAACAATTGTAAGAAGACATGTAGAGAAAAATATTTGAGAGGGGGGGGAGGGAGGGAGAGGGAGAGACAGTTTTGAGTGTTTTGTTGAGTATTGGTGCATTGCTCTTTATCATAAATGGAAAGTAGAATATATTGAATTGTAAGTGGTGAAAGTAGTATTAATGAGAGTTATAATTGGAAAAAAGTAATTAACACTGTATTAAAAAATGAAATGAGTCAATTTTTTTGTGCAAATGACTCACTTATTATGGGACGGACATAGTATGATTTTGCCCTTACAAGTCTAAATTTCTGGATACGTCACTGATATAACGTAAACCTTTAATCTGTCAAAAAAATAATAATAACGTAACCGTTTATAGTTTGTTTCTCAATGGGGAGGATTAAATTCCGATAGCTAGTTGTTGAAGTTAAAGTTTTTTTTGTTCTTCTTGCGGTTGAAGCTGGATGTAAGAATGGAGAAATACTTAGTTGAACACAACTTCAAATATAAAGTATTTAGATACACACGTGAATGATAAAATTTAAAAGAGAAATAATTTAGTTACATCAATTAATATCTTTTCTCTTTTAAATTTTATCAATCGTATAAGTGCATCCAAATAAATTTTATTTAGGGTTATGTCTATGCAAGACTTGCTCGTAAGCAACATAATTGTTGCTCTTATCCTCCAATGAATAATGATGTAATAATTGTCGGTCATGGAATGTATCTCATGGTTTACTCAGATTGAGTCAATGTGTAATTAATGAATAAGACATCACTGTTTTTAAATGTCAAAGTCCCAATAAAAAATTGAAACATCTAATTTTATTGTTGCAAGAAGAATGTAAGCAACACTTTTTTCAACATTATTTCTAACACTCATTTTTTATTGGAATGAAATCAACGTATGATTAATTATTTTATGTGGGTTTCATTTACTAAGTATAAAATCCATATTGATTTAACCTACTAAAAGAATAAGTGTTGAAAAGAGTATTTAAAGGAGAATGTTGGCGGTACTACTCTTATTTTAAAGTATAAATGATTTATTTATTTATTTTTTTAATGGTAATTTGCGCTTTATGTTAAAGAATATAAAAGTATAAATTTTACATTTAAAAGAGTATGTTTTATATTTTTACGAATTTGAATATACAATTTTTGAGAAGTAACTACTATATATTGTATCTTAGCATATGTTTTTTTAGAGAGACACATCTTAACATTTTCTATTTTTTTTAAGTCAAAACCTATATTTATTTATTTTTGATCAAAGTAAACTATATTCTTCAATTTGGATCAAAATGCCGGTCGATCGACAGAAAGGCTGGACTAGTTTAAGATCAATCAGTAACCCATGGAATTTTATTATACTTTTTTTATAGAAGAATCTTATTTTACTGTTTTTATGTCAATTAATAATTACTATTTTCCATTATTTTTTTCAATGACAAACTTTAACATGTTTATTTCGCATTGTTAGAATTTAAACTCTAAACTTTTAACTCCTAAATTTCTTTAATCCCTTAGCAATTCATATATTCACTAAAAAGTTATCATTTCATATGTATATTATTTATTAATTAGCATACTAATTTTTATTTATTTACCACGAGAGAGATAAGATGTCATTTCTCGTTACAACCAACAAGCCATGTAGCTTAGTACTTTTACAACCTTTAATAGTTAGCTCAACTTTAGTTCAACCAATATGATATCTTATTAGATGAATTATAAACGGGATTAAAAAGAATGCACTAGACATCTTTATAAGCATGAACTCCTCAACAAAGAAGAAACCATGTAAGCATGAAGCATCAAAATGTAATTGTCCATGTGTCAATATATATACACACAAACACATAATTAAACACAATAGAAAAGTATACATATAAACAAACGTTAGTCCTCGTTTTTCTATTAGTTATCATAAACAATAATATATTAAGATTTAATTGCACTTTCATCCCCATAGTTGCTCAATTGTGCACTTTTGACCCCTATTTTGAATAATTCTAACCCCTCAATTTTAGACATTGTTCAAATTCATGTTTCTAGAAATGTGACAAGAACGAGGCTCAACTAACCTTTCCCTCCTAGAGGCTGAATCAACGAAGATCACATGTACCAAACCCTTCAGAATAACGCTATATTTGTAGTGCTGCTGGGATTTATAATTTAAATTGAAGACTCAATCTTTCCATCATTGTTTTATCTTGTTTTTCCTTATCTCCATTATTAGGAGTAATCTAGTTTAACCCTTTTTAATATCTTCGTCTATTGTACAAATATCATGGATGGAAGAGAGGCTCTAGAATTATCTAGTGGCTGGTGCATATTCCTGGACTCAGCTTTGTCAAAAACTGGCATGTAGCTCAGCCAAATGCTAGGGGTCAAGGTGGTAATGTTGATTCTAGGGTTAGAACCTAGTATTATGTTAGATTTCTAATTCAATACATTCAACCAAAAAAAACACTAGAATGTTTTGTACTTGAATGAAAAAATTAGAGTGATATTCGTAGAAAAAAATGATTGTTTATCCAATGTAGCTATCTCCAAAGCTAAAACTCACATTCGCTGCAAGAGCCAATATGTAAAGAGTTTCCGATATGACAACTCTTATTTCACTCAAATACTGTTTTCTTAGAAGTGTTAAAATTTAGGACAACTAAGTACAAAGTATTGAATATGCTCTAAAAACTTACCTTAAACATCACACTAGCATCATATGTGTCAATAAAAAAGACTTTCTAATGACAAGGAAGGTAGCAATAAATAATAAAAGGGGGGTTTTGTGAATTTTTTAAGGATAACAAAGAAACATATTTACAGAAAGCAGGTAGTCAGTTCCACAGTGCCCCAAATGCAAGCAATGTTTCTGGTTCAAGTGCCAGATCCCTTGATATGCAAGGCAAAAGAGTGGAGAGAATGGGGAAAAGCTCAAGGATGAGATTTATGATGTAAACATGCATGAAAAGAATGGTAGCATATATCAGACATTTATGTTAACTAAAATTTATTTACTAGAAACCAATCCACAAACTAGATAGTCATGCTGCAATCCTTGGTCTGATATCATCGGAAATACATTTTCTGTAGATAATTTCTGCCGAAAGTTACTTCATGGTTACCAAATATTTGTTTTAAATCATCATTAGGTAGTGAAGACCCGCATTAGAATTACAAACGGAAAATAAGTCTGCCATACATCGATGTTAGAAACAAGCTTTCTTCACTCTCGGTTTTAACTTGATCTTCAGACTTTCCTCATCAGAAGATACAACCTTTGATCAAGCTCAAACTTGTTGCAATGAGAGTGGTCTCCCTTCAGCATCATCAGAAGCCCACCAAATGAAATATTCAACTCCCTGCCAAAGGTAATATATTAAGAACAAAAACCACAACTCAATCATAGTACAACCTTAAATCACAATGAAAAGATCGCTTTCAACTCTAACTGGGATGTTGTTTGAGAAAAACATCCATTAACACCATAGTACTAAATCTTCTCAAAAAAAATCATTTTTAACTAGTGAGCTGAGCCACACTTGAAAACAACATGCATCGGCCAGTTCATAACTCCCAGTCCCAGAAACTAGCTTCTAAATGACCAATCAACAAGACTATAATCAAAGTAAAACAGTAATTCCGTTCTCTGTAAACTGATACTCAAAGCAGGTAAAAGACTTACGCTTTTTCACGCCCTCCTGAACCCTCTGTTACTCTGTAGAGCTTTCCATACATGACATATTCATAGTTATCAGCAATTGATTGTCGATTACCCTGGAGAATAAAAAAGTAGCAGCTTTCTGTTAAGCAGATCCAGGATTACTGATATGGAATGGAACACAACAATTAAAGAAAAGAAAGAGTAACCCTAAAAAGAAAAGATGCCATCTGTGCAGTAGTAGCAATTTTATTTTCCATTACTTGGTTAAGAGCAATGGGAATTTTTTTAAAAAGTATCAGTTAGAGTCTAACCAAATTTTGTACAGATAGGCTCAAACAACTGGATAATCATCACTGTATTTGTTCCCTTTGACATTGTTCCAAAAACACGTTCCCATGGAACTTGGGACTGAGGGATTTTTTTCAACAGCACATTACTATTATTTGTTATACAATTTAATTTAAATCTGTTCCTATTAAACGATTATTATATAAGTACTTATGTGTAAGCTAATTCTGTAACAAAGTCAAGCTATTTTCATATATGCTATAAGCTGTTCTAATAAACTATCCTAGAGAGCTCATGAAAATAAGTTCAAAACAGCTTATGGACATGTCATGAAAAAAAGTTCAAATATCTTGTGGACATACGGAAGATGTTTATGTATATATCGGTAGATAAGCTCAAATAAATGAATCCAGAGAGATCCCAAGTCATGCAACAATTAATGAATGTAATACCGGATTATAGTAGCCAGTATCTGGGGTGCCATCAGGATTAAGTGTTGGAACCAGCGCAAGAGAAAATTTTTGTCCCACCTTTAAGGGATATAGCTCAGAATTTATGTCTAATTGCATAAACATGTCAAACTTTTCACTTCTTGCTTCAATGCGTGTCACTTAAGCAGCACAAAAATAAATGTGTTAGAATAAAGTTGCATGTCACTGATAAGAGAAAATAATCCCACTAAAAGAATCGAATAATAATAATACCTTTTTCAAATAACTTTTTGTCATCTGGGTTGACTTTCTCAACCCTAAAGATATCTTCAAGGAGTGACTCCACCATTGTAGCAGTTCACCTCACTGAAACTTAAAAATTAGGTAACGGTGGTCATGTATAAACCAAAGAAAAATCAATAGGTTGCCGTAATCTGCCATAAACTGAGATGCAACAAGATCATGCAAAGAAACAAGTGTTATTTTCAGAACCGAGGTTACTGAGGTGCGTGCTTGTGATCAGTATGTAGAGGTTGGATTCCGCTAAACCCTTCTCTTCTCTATGTGAGGAGAGTAGAGAATGAAATAAAGTAGGGATTTAGTAATTTACCAAGGGTGTTCACAGGTTGGGTTGGGTCGAATTTGACCAAACCCAATACCCAAACCAATCAATTTTATTTGGTTCGGGTTGGGTGACCAGCCCGTAATTTTAACACTAAAACCGAACCAACCAACTCATGAACAGGTTTGACCAGGTTCACAGATCATGCAGAAGAAACGGCATTTTAATTCTAGAAAAAAGTGTAATTCGATGAACACACTTGTAGTACTTGAACATTCCAGACGACATAAAATTCCAACACTTAAATTGAATAAAATTGAGCACAATAACCTTCAACCCAGACAGCATTTCTTAATATTTTTAGGGTATGTTTGGAAGTTGGGTTTTGGAGGGATAGTCTATTTCTTAATATAATTTGAAATTTTGAGAAAATTGGAAAGAATGAAGTGATAGATTGTTATATAACATCTCAATCACCCTTTTCCTCCAAAACCTGTCTTCCAAACATACCCTGAAGAGTTCTCATTGTAATCCAACAGAAGCGTGAGGTATTGAGCTTTACCAAACACAAGCCGTAGACCCAAAAAAATAAAACAGTTTGTATTGGGTTATTTGATCTTATCTATAAGTATAACTTTTGTGAGGCTGTTTGGGAGAGTTAATGAAAACAGCTTATGACATTTTTCATAAGCTTTTTTCAACTTATTTTCACAAGTTCTCCAAGACAGCTTATGAAAACAGCTTATAGCATATACAAAAACAATTAAACTTTATTTTATCTTCTGCTATAGAAATAGTTTATGTAAGCCTATACACAAACGCTTATCATAATACGCGCAAGTGTTTGTGCTATAAGCTGCAAATAAGTTGTTTATCCAAACAGGGCCTAAAATCAAGAAACAGCATTTGATTGTTAACATTTAAATTACACTATGAGCAACACTCAAACTCATCAACAAGCACACAATAAACGAAAGCACCAAAATCTGAATCAAAAAATGTATCACTAATTAACTATCACACTAATCACCAATTAAAAAAATTTACAAAAAAAAAAAAAAAATCATCTTCAGTAAAAAAAAAACCCTAGAAGCAGTGAAAAACTATGATTTGTTCTACGAAAAGTGGAAACTCAATTGAAAGAAAACAAAACGATTTGAAGAAGTAAGAAGCGAACATAATCAGAGTAAAGGAAGAAAACATGCATCGATTGAGTTGTAACTGATGCGAATCGATGAAGTGAAGGTATAACTGAGAAAAATGAAGTGCGTAGAGGAAAAAGGGTTGACTCACCGAGAGAAAGGGAGAAGCGGTGGCGGGCGGTGGCGGGCGGTGGCGGGCGGTGGCGGGGGTGGCGGGCGGTGGCGGATAGGAGCTGCGCCGGGAATCAGTGAGGGATGGGAGGAAGTGTCGCGTTAAAAATGAGATGTGACAATAGAACAATGTATTTATTCTAGACAAAATGACCGTCTTTTAATTTAATTTTAGATAAAAAAAATTGGTCGATTTGCATGTAATTTTAGGTTTCACATATAAAATTTTTAAAAAAACATATGAATAAATGATGATAGATTTGAACTCTAAAAGTTTTTATTGAAATAAAATTAAGATTCGAAACTTCAAAATTCATATTACAAATTTGATTAGAAGGACAAAAATGATATGAACAAAAAATAAATGACGATATTGTTACACGAAATTAAGTTAAGGGATGACCAGAGTCATTTTACTTTATTGTAAGAGATAATTAATTAGTAGGTTACAAAAAGAAGTAAAATAAATGTGTGTTTCATTCAACGATAGGAATATCGAATCAGTAAAATTGGATTTTTACTAAAAATAAATAAATTAGGGTAACATGTCAATTAATTTTCATGGCCGAATAAGCTATAATTATCAACTTCGAGCTTAATTCATACCAATGCAGAACCAAACGAGCGTTAAGAATATACTATAGTTAATTTTAGGGTTGAATATATTTTTCATCCCTTCAAATATATCGATTTTCTTTTTTAGTTCATCTAAGATTTTTCATCCAAGAATGGCCCCCATAAAGTTTTATGTCCCTAAATTTGGTCCTAGTTGTTAACTCTCATTAACATAATCTAATGTGACGGGCAACTGTGAACAATTGAATTGATTAAGATCTAAGTTAGTTGGTACACATAGCAAAACATATTATTGTTTTAAATAAATAAAAAATCAAAAGAATGGGATGGCAAAACGAGTTAGGCCAATTTAGTTTGTTGGTTTAGCCTGTTATTTTTTGTGAGAGGAGTCGAGATTTTGAACATGTCATTTCTAATAGGTATGTCCCGTCTAAACTACAAAAACAACGGGATTGTGACATGACGGGTTGGTACGTCGGGTCTAATGATAGTAATTCATTTTTTTCACCACTTTTTGTTTATATTACAATCAATTTTTGAACTTTCTCCTATATTTGGCTCATATAGTAGATGAAAAAGAAGTAATTTAACTAGATCACTGTGATATTATGATTTTCACCCCTTATTTCGAATAGATTTTTTATTCGATGAAATCGTTAACTTTTTATTTTTGTTGTCTTATTGACTATGTCTAGATTTATTTATGATAAATCATGAACTTTTAAATGATGATTTTTATATTTTCTATATATTCATTAGCTATATATTTTGATTACCTAGAGTGATCTTTAATGTAGTAAGTTGTATATTTTTTATTTTTATGTTTTTTAATTGATAAATTATTATCTAATAAATTGATTACGTAGCCTACCAACTTGTCAGTCTGTCGTAAAATGGTGTGGGGTGAGATTTTCAACCCACTATCTCTAGTTGGTCTGCCAAACATTGGTTTAGGGAATTTTGGACCATTGTTTTATTTATCAAATCTTATTATATTCTTATTTATTAAGAGTTAGGGTTTAGAAAGGCACGTCTCATGAGAAAATTAAATTCTTTGAAAGCTCAAAACTAACTTAAGACAATATTTAACGGTGGAAGTCATTTAAGAGTGAATTTTCTTGTTCCGTTCTTAATGACTTTTATGTAATAAATGAGTACTAACTCTAACTTTGGTTTATAAATCGAATAATAAGTCACAATGATTAACAACTTTAACTTTGTTGGCTTGACCTACTTTAACCAATCAATTATTGATTAGATTTAAACATAAACTAATAATAATCGCTAAAACACAATTGGTTAGGTTAAAATAGTACATACTAAGAGTTGTTTCTTTGTCGTTCTTAAACATTCAAATCAGTTTAGGGCTCCTAAGAGTAGGTAGTGTGAGTGATCGAAGAGTGTCAGTCGCCAAGACATTGACCTGGCCATTTTGATTAGAGGTCATGAAAACAAGTAATCAGTAGCACTGTATTCATAGTTTGTAGTTACTCAATTTATTGAGGGAAGGAAATATGTTATAACCTAATTGCTTTCTCTCTTTCTCTCTTAAGGTAATTCAACCAATAAATTTTCATGTGAAAATCC
>Ga0315914_1009904_pt1 | contig 12067 bp, 6 predicted proteins | sample MpolenodulesMG_FD_203920 | JGI IMG/M metagenome (GOLD analysis project Ga0315914, IMG submission 203920) | Medicago polymorpha root nodule microbial communities from Los Angeles, California, United States - elongated nodules | ecosystem: Host-associated > Plants > Roots > Nodule | place: USA... | reverse complement strand
CCAAAAAAAAAAAAAATTTTTATTCAAAATTAAGATTAACTCATTTTAATCCTAAATCAATTATATCAAAATCAATTCTCATCACCATATTCATAAGACCAAACACATAATAAAACCATTGACAAATCATGAGAAATTATACGGTTCTCCTACAAAAACGAAAATGGTCTCGTTGATTTGTTTTGAACATTAAAAAAAACTTAAATTTAATGAAATATTGAAATTGAAATTGAAATTAAGAACTAATGAAAGACTAATATAACATGACCTAACAATATAGTTTATTGTTCGTTTATCTTCTATTCATGTGCAAGTAATCCTTAATTTTGTTAGTTAATTTTGATGATAAAAAATATATATATATAACAGGTTGTGAGTTAATTTTGTTAGTTGTCGGTTTGATAAATTACTGAATTTTTTGAGTTCTGCCTTTTTGCTGCTGGATTTTGTTCCTGATGTGTGTAGTCTTGTGCTAGGTTTTGGTGCTTCCGTTTAGGTGCATCTGGTTGTGAAGTTTATTTGTTTTTGTCTTCTTTGGGTTCAAATTTGTGCTATTGTAATCTATGCTTTTGGACTATTCTTCTGGACTGGCAATTTTTTAAACTCTTGTATTTGTACACCTTATGCCTAGTATTGATCTTATAAATAATATTAGTCTTTTCAAAAAAAAAAATATAATACTAATCATCTCAAAATTTTGGGAACAAAGTACTTTTTTGGTGACAAACTTTGCTATAGTTGGCAAGCAATATTTTAATAATCTCCAGATAATTTCGCCTCAAAAAATAATCTCCAGATTTTTTTTTTACCACCGTTTGTGTCTCCAAATTCGAAACGGATATGGATTTGGTGCCGGAAAGTACAGCACAGTTTTTATTTCAGCCATTGGATAGTTTCATAAAATTACAATAATACCATGCCAATAAAGATCCAATGGTCATAAATCAAAACTGTGTGAAACTGTGTGGTTTTTTAAAGCAGCAGCAGATCCAGGTCCATTCGAAACTAAGGACCAATAATCAACTGCATGTATGCTGGAGCTATCAATTAAGCTATTGATGGCTAATTTGTAATCTTGTTTTATTTTTGCACACAAGTAATCTTGCTTTTTTTTTATTAAGCATAGTAGTTAATTTATTATATGATATGAGAAAATGTTAGTATCTGAGATTTGAATCTAAATCTCCTTATATAATTCAGTTGGTCTCCCAAACTCAAATCACTTGATTACTTTTTGGAGCACTAAGTAGGAAGGTTTCTAACTTGATACTTGTCCAACTCATGTGAACAATTATTGCTATACCTCAAAGGTTCATCGATATAAAGCTGCACAATTAATAGTCTTCATCAAATGTTGAGTATAAGGCATTAGCTGCAATTATGTGAGAACTTTTGTGGCTTAGTTTTTTTTTTTAACAAGCTAAACAATGAAATTGATATACCGGAGTGAATCGAATCTGAGACCGACTTTTATGGCCTAATTATTTTGATCAATGATCTTCATGTCCAATGGTCATAGCAATTTGGTTTCTGTTGAACACACTAAGCATTTAAATATGACAGTTTATTATCTCACGCTACTAGCTTCTTGCACGCCCTACAGCATTTCAGCTTAGATAATCCAAAAAGTGTAAAAACATGTTAAAAACACCTCCCAACACCTTACACTTTTTTAGATTTCATAATCCGAACCAGGTGTGGAGGGTAGGAAAAGAATGTCTTCAAATATAGATTGTTATAAAGTTTGGGAGAAGTGTCATACTGGCCTCATGAAGTTGATGTTGATTCTCATCAAATCCTGCCCAAACTTATGGATCTATTTACCAAGCTGGAAAAGTTTGCTTCTCAATTTCAGAAATTCTTAGACATGCTAGGAATAATTGACATCTGATACTATTAGCAATCATCTTGAGTCAGGTATCACTGAAAAACCATTGGGTAGTTATAAGTAGTTATATAACAGTTAGAACACTTACAGGTTCTGTTAAAGTTTCTATTACTTTGTGCTATCAGTTGCCTGGTGTATATATACACAATATGAGCCAAACAGTAAGCAATCAAAGATGATCCAGTCTCTCTCTACTTGTGTTTTCCTCTCAGTTTCATTGATATATTCCAAGTTGTTAAACACATATTTTTGTTGTATAAATAAACTGTAATGTCAGATAAAGCTGGTATAGAATTTACATGAAAATCACAAGAGAAATACACATAAAAGTACATAATTATTATACTGTAAGAACACTGGTAATACGTACAAATATTTCTTTGCTCCCTGTATAAATATATGGCTGTTACTTTCTGTGTATCTATATGTTGTCTTTCCATTTATTGGACAATCTCGTCCACTTCAGAAGTTGCAACCTCGCTTTTACATGTATGATTGCTGAGCTTGCAAGCTATTGGAACAACTACAGCTTCAGATATCTCATGCTGTGTCAAGAAAACACAGCAAAACTTGCTGCCATGAACTATTAGCTTTCATTTCAATTATCAGCTGACCAAAATTCTTCTTTGATGTTGTCGCGATTGAACCGAAAGAGGAACTACCATGGATCAGAGTTATTACCGAGAAACTTTCTAGCAACGGACGGCTGATTCCATCCTTGCTCCAACTGGATGAGATTCAATCGCGTTATTAGTTTATCGACGGCAGCATCTTCTTCCATGTCACTTTCAGAGTCTGATGATGTCAGCACTTGTGTAGATGAGTTCTGCAAAAATGAATGGTAGACATCACATTCAGTTTATTTGGAAAGAAGGGACCAGGATTTCCTGCAGTAGTATTTCCACGACGTTTCATGCAGTAAGCGATCTTGAATGAATCAAATTACATAGGATTCGCTTTAAACAATCTTGGTTGTTGATGGAAATTGAAAATTGCATGATGCAGTTACTGCACATGATCCAAATCTGGAAAAAATATATCATTCATGCATTGTATAGGATTGTTACAGTACCTTATGTTCCTGGTACTTCGTCAGGTATTGTAGCGACTCCTCGTATAATCCACAATGATAGAGAAGAATGCTATAATCTCTTAGCTCATTTGGATCATTTGTAAGGAGGATAAGGCGTTCACATGCTGAAAGAATAAGCGAAATATTTGTGATCATAATGAAATATCAGAAAGTTTTACAATGGCATTACAGTATTGAGAAAGAAGAGAGATAAACTGAATCAAATTCATACCAGACAATGAACGCCTCATGTCACCAAAGCGCACAGTGGTCCAAACACCTCGATCAAGTCTATGCCGAGCAGCCTTAGCTGAAGCAATTTGAGAGCCACTGCCGTTGACAAACTTTAAGACAAGTTCTTACATAAACTAATTACATTAAAATAAATAGAAAATAGGAAAGAAATAATAAGAAGTACCTTTCTCCAACAAAATCAGATCTGTCAACACAGTTTGCAGCATGTGCTGCCCTTAAGAATAAGGTTTTTGTATGATCATGATGAAAAGGCCAGAATGCATGCTTCAGATTATTTAATATCTGCAGATATAGACTTAACATGAGCGCTAAAGGGAAACTAAAACAGCTAAATTAGGAAAAAAACCTCCCATTTGCACATAAATTAGGAGCTTGAAGCTCATTTTTCCATACACACTTAAGAGGAAGATTCTTTTTTGTTTAATAAAATAGAAAAGGAAAAGCTATTATTAAAAAGGTTATTTCTGCAAATAGAACTCATGATCACTAGGTCACAGCTAAGAATCCCACATTGTATGAAATGCGGTCTGAGGACGTGGTTATAAGTGAGAGAATCCCTTATCTTACTAGTCGGTTTTGTAGGGTTGAGTTAGGCTCAACCCAATTTTTAAGATGGCGAGACCCGTTGGGTCATTGAGTCAAATTCTAAATGTCCAGTCCTGAGCGTGAAAGATGTGCTTAGTGTTGCACATTGTAGAAGACTCCCTTATCTTATGAACCGGTTTTATAGGATGGAGCTATGTCGACCTAAATTATGGAGTCATCCAACAACAATGCTTGATCGGGAGCACTTATACTTATGGTACAGATGCACATTTTATGCCAAAACTAGAAAAAATATACACATAATTTTGTATTTTAGTCAAGAAGATACCAGGTAGTGGAAATGAAAGAAGAGCAAGTAATAAGATATTACCTCAACCAATAGATTCCCTGATGTCATTATGTGTGCTTGGTCTGATTCCTTGCTTTTCAGCTTATGATAGCCTTTAGGAACATTAAAAATATCATGAGGGTAGAAAATTTCAGCATCAAAATACAAAAGGCCCCATAAACGAAGCATTTTTAGAATTTCTGAGTATATAAGTGACAGCATTGCAGGTGATCCCGAACGATGAGTCAAAACCTGCTCAATTCATTAAAGTAAATCTGTAAAATGTCTATCACTAACATACTCGCAAATTTCTTTTCAAAAAGAAATTAAATATGGGGAATATATTACCGAGTGAAGATAGAGTGCTTGTGGCTCCAATAGATTTGCACTAGTTCTTCTGAAACCCTGTTGCAGCCAGAGGTTTGAAATAGCTAATCTATTTACAAATTACATGCGGTGAAAATTGATGAAAATCTATTCTACAATATACATTCTATAATTACATATTCTGTTTATCTAGTTTTTGCAGCCCGCTGGCACATTACATATGTGTTTGTAAAAACACCAGTTTCCACAGTGACAACTCACATCCATCCAAAATCTACTACTCGTATCTTCACACTCAAGTTGTCACTCACCACGTCACCAAGACTTTATTAATTAGAAGAAAAGAATAGAAACTCAAAGCATAATCAATGCACTAGGTTTCTGAATCTCAAAAACATCCAAAATCTGCTCTGCATTACTTTTAATAAGTTTCCTAATTAACTACAGACCAAAATAAAGTTTTGGGCAAACCCTAGTTGGCTGCCGTTATGAACTAATTCTAACTGAGTAGGGATCATCTCCATTTCTCAAAAGAAGTGGAGAGTTCTATCAGTATAGTTTTGTGTGTGATAGGCACGCATTCCTAGAACATGCAACATACATTAAGCATTTATATGATATATATATCAACTCCTTCTAACTTGATATTAAGAACATTAGGTATAGACTCTATGAGGTTTAACAATATGGAGGTGGGAGCTAATAGAACTGCCATCTTCCAAAAGAACCTTTTCCTCAAGGTTGAAAGTCAGGGAAATTTACTCCACAACTCAATCTATTCTTTCTGTTCCCTCCTTTTCATCTAAAACCCTATTATTTTAACAAGGTCAATAATATCACAACACATTTAAATTATTACTTTAAAGATTGATTTCATAAGAATATTATACCTTGCTCCTGAAGTGGTAAGAATGGTATTATAACGAATGCTGTGAAAATAATTGTAAAATATGAAATCTAGTGTAGTTCTCAGAAGATTATTGAGATGCTGTTTGCCAAAGTTTATGTTAGGAGGAAGAAACAAGTGCGTGAGAAATAGGATTGTAGAATTGATATGATTTGAAGAGGTATGAGACCACGTGGGGATTCTCTGTCTCTATTTAAAGACACTATTGCTATCCTTCATTTTACTTTTCCCTTTTTGGCATTATGAGAGTTCTGTAAATAGAGGTCTGCTCGTAAGTGAAGTAACTAGTCTTCAAAATATCTACCTATAATCTTATCAACTTGGCATTGAAGATCACAATATAAGGAAACTAGGATGCTGCAAACATTGCCGAGGAACTATGTAGCAACGAAACTTCAGATTGAAGGTGTGTCTGGGGTCTGGGGTCTGACACACATCAACGTCGGACGGTGACACATGTAGTTCTATTCAATCACATTTTAATTATTATCAGTATCTCTTGATTACATGTCAATAAGTAAAGAGAATTTATAAAAAGCCAACAGAACACAATTACATTTTCTTTGAACATTTTTTTAGAATTCAATTTATGAGTTCTCTCATTCACATATTTGATTTACGGCTAAACTACACAAATTTGTTACTATTTGAGCCTCAAGAAACAATTAGAGGAACATATGGATACTTAACATCTACATCCTAAAATAATGCTTCAGAGTTCAAAATCCTTTTGTGGTTAATACAAACATCACACTCAAATGCCTTAGAATATGTGTTAGCCACATCTCGTTCAACTTGGACTCTAAACACACCCACCCCTTCACGCAGGACTGGATATCTATAGCGTGACCAAAGGAAGCCTGATAACAGGTGGCCCCAATACATCTTGGATAGGTTCTGATATCATCTTAAATTTAGGTTGGGCCAATCTCAATCATACAAAATTGACTTGTAAGGTGAAAGATGTTTCCCATTTGCAAACTCATTTTCAGGTCATATCTTATGCAATGTTAGATTCTTAACAAAATGAAACAAGCATACAGCTAGGAATATGAAATCAAATTACATACCTTGTGAACATACAAAAATCTTTCTATGCTCTCTAAAAACTTCTCGGGCGATGAGTCATATGCAGGGGTGTAGTGAGGACAGTAGTCCATCGAAAGATCATCTAATCTTGCAACGAAAGCATCAACAGGAAGTGGAACCGATGAATGTGATACCAGAGAATCATCTTCTGCAGCTATATAGAGAGCAGTTCTACCCAAATCAACATGCCTGTTAATGCAAATGCTGGTTTCTTTCTCAATATCAGTAAGTCTCTTAATTTGTGAACAGAATCCTTCTCTGGCTTCCTGCTCATTCATCAATCAACCACCCAACAAATTAAGATTATTCAGTATCGAATCCTGAAGTTCAAAACCAAATGAAAACTTGTAAAATTCAAAAGCTTAAAGATAAACCATTTTCCATTACACCAAGCTGCAGGTGTATGAATAGTTCTAAATTGCAGTTTGCAGTATAAATTGTGGCCGCGATATAATCATTTCAGAGGTTTTTGCAATGACACCGTAACCGCAATTACGGCTCCATTGGCCTTAATTGCCCACATTTTTCCTCAATATCAAGATTTGAAAAGAAAAAAAGTTATACTATATTAAATTAGGACAAAAGAAAACCAAACAAATTAGGACAAAACAATTTTTCATCCAAACAAGGTAACATACTATCACCATCTTAAATACATTATACTATATTAAATTGCCCTTTTTTCAATAAATCAAATCTTTGCAGCACTGACACTTGAGATTAAAGATGTATCTGGTGTTTAATCTCTTCAATTTTCTTCAATTATTATCGGTATCTACGTGTATCAGTGTTTCATAGCATGGAAAAAAAAGAAAAATAAAGAATGACCAGAAATAAAAAACAAATGAAAAGAAAAGCAAACTTTAAAACTCAAAGGAAAACTCATAAATAAATAAAAAATATACAATAGTTCATAACTTGAAATGAATTTAAATCTTTGTAGGACCGACACTTATGATCAAAGGTGTGTCCAGTGTCTCACGTGTAAGTTCTGACGCATAATGATTACACTGAATTATGTTATTTTCTCAAATTATCATCAATGTCGACGTGTCAGTGTCCATGTATTGTCAGATGTTTCAAATTAAAAAACAAAAATTCACCATTACAGGATGACAAATTCTACATGATTCCAAGCTTCATTTAACATGAATTAAATCAAAACATCCAAATTAAGCAAATAAAACCATTCATTAAACAAAAACAATCTTAAAATTTGAAGAACCAAGACATGAGTTTTTACTCTGGCATGAACAGTATCAATTCCAGAAGCATCAAGAGCATCATGCAAGAAAAACTTGAGGTCACTTGCCATGTGTTGAACGTTGGAGCCTCCATGACATATCACACGAGGGCATGAAGAAGAAAATGAAGGAGGGCAAAATTGGAATTTGGAGAATGTAGAGAAGAAAGAGGTTGTGGGAAGAGAAGATGAGACAGGAGACATAGTTGAGAGTTTGAAACAGTTGTTTTGTTTATAGCCAGACAGAGAGTTTAATGATGAGGAGGAAAAAATAACATGTGGAGGTTGATGAGATAATTATTATTTTATTTTTGTATTAAATAAATTGATATTCCATTGAAATTAAACTCACACACACAATTGTAGATTCTGAGTTTGAACACGGGTCACGATGTCCGGCCTTGCAATTTCGATATTTGTCAGTTGAGTTAAGACTTATAGACTTATTCATTTTTATTAAAAAATAAAATAAAAATTATTTGCATTATCCTCTCTCTTAACTTAATTCTTGGGTCTTGTTAACCGGTGTCTTCAAGGCAATGATTAAAAAATCTATAAATAAAAATTTGTCTTAAAAATATACTCTCTCCGATCCTAAGTATAAGAGAATAACTTTGTTTAGGTTTATTGAATAATCAATGTATTTATACTACAATGTAAATAAATACATCTTTTATTCAATGAACCTAAAAAAAAAAACTTCTCTTATATTAAAGATCGGAGGGAATAAATTTTAATTTTTGATTAAGTAACTATTACTTCACTTTTTATAAAAAAAAGTCATTTGTTTTGGTTGTTCACCAAGAACACTTTTTTAACATTCTTCTTCTTTTTTTGATATGACCATCTAGCTAAAAAAATATCTCAAACCGATCTCTTTTGGATTTGACATATACTTTATTTGAGCATAGATTCATAGTATTATATATCTAATTTACATTATAAATAAGATATTTTAGTTTTTAATGAATAATTTTTTTGGTTTACATATTAGATCAGAGGAAATACTGCATAGAGATATTTCTAAATGTTTTTTTTTCTTCATAGAACAATGTTATTAATTGTTACCTTTAAAATATAATTTTAATTTCAAAACCAAAAAATCTCCACACAAAAAAAACTTTTAATTTTTCATGTAATTAATCCGTCTGTCTCATACAAATTACCATAGTATTGAAAAATATATAAGACAAAATATTTAAAAAGATTTAGAGATTAATACGTCGGATCAAAATATGATTTATGATAAAATATTATACTTAAATTATATAACCGACTTTATATTAAGGTCCATTTGGTTGGAGATTTTTGAAGGGATAGGGAGGGAATATTTCTAATTAAGTTTGTTTTGTTCAATTATTTAAGAAAGGAGAGGGAAAGGGGAAGGAAGGGAAGGGAAAATATAACATTTTTTGCTTCCTCCAAATTAAAGTTTTTTTTTGGAGGGGACGGGAGAGATGTCTAAAAGCAACATATTATATTGATAAAATTATCCTCATATTTTTTTTTGTAAGAATCCTAAATTATCATTTTTGAATATTAAAATTGTAATTGTGTTTTTTCCTTAACAACTTAATATTTTTTAACACTAATACAATTAGTTTATTTGTTAATATAATTTTTTTTCCTCTCTCTTAACCTTAACTATCATAACCTTTGTTCTTGATCTATCAAAGATGGGTAATTTAGGGTTAGTTTTAACCTGAAATCATTCATCCGAATTGTATTTCCTTTCTTTAATTAAATAAATGATTTTCACATATTTTCAGTTTTCTTTCGTTTGTTTTTGTAATTTCGTCGTCTAGCACGATTTTGTTTATTTTTATTTCCCGTCTTAAAAATTATTTCCCGTCTCAGTAGGTGTTTCTTAAAAATTATTTAAGTAAGAAGGATGTCTATAAACATGAAATGTTAAAGAAAACTGGTGGCTCATTTTGTTCTATTTAGCATTGTTAAGTTTATAAATGAACTTGGATTAATATAACTAGGCCAAAAAAAACTCCTAAATTGTTATTTAAGGTGAAATAGTACATAAATTTTAATTTTATTGGACAAACTTTTATGACACCGTTATTTCAGCCACACCCAAACTTTGTCATGGATCCACCCCAGATGACTTTCCATATTGGCAAACTATCTTATAGAATGATTTAGTTAGCAACAAATAGAAATAGATTTAAAAGACTTTTAAAACTTTGGCGTCATGGAGCAGAATATTTCTCCTCAAATGCTATCCAATTTTATTGGACAAAGCCAAAAAAAATGCATGCATGCTTCCAATATTTACATCAAAGATCGTAAACATACAGCTCTACAGCTTGCCCTTGATTATAGGCCTCACAAAACTCTTCATATACGTGGTTATGGGTGTAATGCATATTCCAATTAACCCCTTCCCAAACATTCACCACCATATCTTGTTCCATTGAGTTTGAGGAGAGCCCTTTCGACACTTTGAGGGTTTTGAAATAGAATATATGCATCCTTGCAAGTATTTATAGAAATATCATATAATAAGTTATCAAACCATGCAATGATATGCATTTGGCTTTTAGGGTAAAACATTGCTACTGCAGTAACAATATTCAATTAGTAATAAAAAAGGGAGTACAAAGAGTCCGAACAAGAGAGAGGGGGTACAATGCACAACACAAGAATCTAAATGAGATTGTTAGAAACATACCCATTGCTTCTATCTTGACGATAATAATCGGTACGCACAGACTCGACAACCCCAAAAACTTCAAAAATCTTCTTCAGCTCTGATTCTAACTAATGAAATAAAAGTCAAAGCAATGATAAGTGAGAAATGTCTTGCATCACACAAAAACTAATTTTCATTATTGGATCAATAAATCTCACCATTAAATCGAAAATAGATATGACATGATTTGTTGATCCAATGATAAAAAGAATAGTTGTACATGATGTAAAACCATTTTACTCGGTGCATATATTAGACAAAGTCATAACTACAACTCTATTATTCCATCCCATGTTCTACATTTACATATGATGGGTAAATTTAGAAAACAACTCGGATATCATGTAGTCATAGCATTTAATAAGAAAGGGTTCTTACTCTTTTTTATACAAAACTACAAAGATTTTTTTTCATATTCTACTATCAACTTATGAGAAGGACTCCTTGAGATGAAAATAATAAATAACTAGGGTGCAATTTGCTGCAGGCAACAATTGTTAATTTTTTTTCATCTCCTAAATGCCTTGATTCAGTTGTATGTAGTAGGTAAAATAGATCAAAGAAATCAAAAGAGAAGAGAAATTACTTCCGCTTTAAAGCATAAATTAAATCCACGAACATGTAAATATTTGGAATGAGCTTTTGTCATATTCTTACAAGAAAAAGATAATGGAATAAAAATGTTTAACAGTTTAAAAGTATAATTTGAAGTGAAGTGTTGAAAACAATCGAAACCTAAAATCTCTTGTATATTGCAAATGTTTGTCCTAATTTTAACCTAACTCTGATGGTTAATTTTACTCTAATACTCTGTTTAATTATTAACCCTATTCTTTCCTTCTCAACAAAATCACACCAAATCTCCTATTTTTTTGAACAAAACAAATCGGCCTTATCTCTTATTTATTATTTATTAAAGTTAACCGGAAGCAAATGTTTGCCCTAATTTTAACCTAACCCTAATGGTTAATTTTACTCTAATACCCCTCTTTAATTATTAACCCTATTTTTTCCTTCTCAACAAAATCACACCTAATCTCCTATTTCTTTGAACAAAACAAATCTGTCTTATCTCTTATTTATTAAAGTTAACTCTGAAGCAAATGTTTGCCCTAATTTTAACCTAACCCTAATGGTTAATTTTACTCTAATACCCTTGTTTAATTATTAACCCTATTTTTTCCTTCTCAACAAAATCACACCTAATCTCCTTTTTTTTATTTGAAATGTTCTCAACACATCACACCTAAATCTCCTATTTTTGTTAACAAAACAAATCTACCCTATTTTCCTTATTTTATTAAAGTTAACCCGGAAGCAAATGTTTGCCCTAATTTTAACCTAACCCTAATGGTTAATTTTACTCTAATACCCCTGTTTAATTATTAACCCTATTTTTTCCTTCTCAACAAAATCATACCTAATCTCCTTTTTTTTTGAAATGTTCTAAACACATCACACCTAATCTCATATTTTTGTTAACAAAACAAATCTACCCTATTTTCCTTATTTTCATTTTCACCACTTTGTTTCTTCTGTTTATTTCAACACTTTGTTTCATGCTTTCCTCCATCTAACTCTTAAATCGAAAGCAACATCCCACATGTTAGTTCACCGCTTTATTTCTTCTGTTTATTTCAACACTTTATTTCATGCTTCTTCACTTTATTTTAACACTTTCGGCCATTTATAAATGCTTCTGCTATTT
>Ga0315914_1009902_pt1 | contig 12071 bp, 6 predicted proteins | sample MpolenodulesMG_FD_203920 | JGI IMG/M metagenome (GOLD analysis project Ga0315914, IMG submission 203920) | Medicago polymorpha root nodule microbial communities from Los Angeles, California, United States - elongated nodules | ecosystem: Host-associated > Plants > Roots > Nodule | place: USA... | reverse complement strand
CAGAACCAAAAACAATATTATTAAAATGATAATTTGAGAAAAATAAGAAGAAGAATGAAAAAGCATATTATTGAAGAGAACTAACCTCTCCCATTGGTTTGGTGTGACTGACTGACTCAAAGATTTGAAGTTGCTGAGATTTGAGAGAGAGAAGCTAGGTTGGTTCTGCGGCTACTTTTTTTGCCTTAAAATTTCGGTGTTTTTAATGTATGAAGTGAAGTGCATGTTGTGTCTTTCTTTTTCTCCTTATCTTATAATTTTATTATTATTTTTGGACCATCTGATTTGAACCCACTCATTCTATCATCATCAACATGACGTGGCAAACTTTGAGAGGCACGTGCAATGGAGGAGTTTCAACCTTAAGACACATGGAATAGAACATGGTATGGTACATATATACACACTTACCTTACCTTACCATTGCATTAATAATATTTACCATGACTTTGTATTTATTCACAGTAATTTGGGTATTTCATACATCGACTTTGACTGTTTTGGGACTCTCTAGAACCTGTTCTCCTGTTTCCTGTGGGAGTTCCTACCTCACTCTCCTGCTCTTTACACCTAGTAATGCTTTCATTTAACTTAACGGAACAGATTTAATCAATTAAAAATTACCATCATTACTAAATTGACTATGATCTGAATATCTAATATGAAAATTGATAACTATATGAATTCATTGAGTACTTTGCCTGTTTACAGATTCGCATTTAACTACCATACCAACCGTTTATTTTTTAATTCAGTAGGAATACTATTTTTAAGATTACTCATTGCTTAGTGTCATCAAACACTCTTTAACAATTCTAAATTAAGTAAACATTTTTTAAAAATATCAAAGTTTTCAATTTTTAATACTTTAATTATATACACCTTCATAAAAAGTTATAATTTAAAGTCATTAATCAGTGCATCAAGAGTATTGGTTAATAACATTTTCCTTTAAAAAATTTCAATCAAACATTGTGATTGTGGATGGTCTCCATAGTTGGAGTATGATTTTAACTAGTTTATCCTTTCACATCTTCTCTATGGGTTGAGGGGCTAAAGATAAAAAGAAAACAGATGAGGTAAGTGCAGGACGGATCATTCTTATGAAATTGATGGTTCGGTTTTTATAGTAAAATAAATCTCCAATAAAAAAATGCATTTTTTTTAAAGAGTAAAAAATAAATTTGTATTGTTTGATTTATTTTATTTTTTGAGAGAATATTTGATCGTACATGATCAAAAGGTGACTACCGGTGCAGTTTTATACGATGGTTGAGTGGTGGTCGAATGCATCAGTTGATAACTAGAACGACGAGGGGGTCTATATCTGCAAACAGACGCTCCGACGTTCAAGTCAGTATGAGATGAGAATGAGGGTTTTAGGGGGAGGGTAGATTCTAACTGTGGGAACTGCAAAGAGTCCCCTTTACATAGATGTGAGTGTTTGCAGAGCCGTTGTCTGACACACTTGTGCTTGGTGGTTACGAATTCGTAGGAAGTGTAACCGCCAAGAAGAGATTCGTAGGAGCCATGATGGTGACCGTTACCGTTCGTTTGAACATATCTCTTTTGCTCCGAGCACCCCCTTCGCAGGGAGGGTGTGTTACGAGTAATGTTGCCAAATGCACAATTTAGGCCTTGTTTGTATTGGGCCTAAATGGTTTGGCCAGTCTAAAATAATATTGTAATATTTGTTGTTAAAACTTTGTTATTTTATACGAAACAGACAAGTCTGAGCCATAAATTATAAGTACTTTAAAAAATTAAAAATTAAAGATATATTGTATTTTCATTTGTAAATATGTAGTCTAATAGATATGGAGTTAGAATTGAAAGGAGAATAGAAAGTATGAGATATTCTTCCATAGACACGAAATCAAATCAATAATATTTGGACACACATAAAAAGATTGTCCTCATAATATTCAATCATTTTTTTATCAATTTCTTCCTTATTATTAGAAAAATATTTCTTTATTTGTGTATGAACAAACATTATTTATCACTAGAAAGTACAGGGAAGGAGATGATCCAAGTTGGTGTAAGCGTACCAGGTCCTTTTCATGGTTTAAATGGTAGATATCACAAGATGTGGGTCCCACTAAATATTGGGACATTGCTTTCCAAAACTTTGTATACGTATTTGGCAACATAGCTAGGAACACTAGTTGCAGTGTTGAGGGGTTGTGCATGTGACGTGCTTCAGTATATACACTTATCACCAACCCCAAACAAAACATGATTCCAGAAATCACATGCAAATTCATTGATTCAGCAAATAGAAAATCGAATACTTTTTGCAACAGAAAATCGAATGCTATTTAATGATTTTTTTGTACAGATTTCATCTTTTTTTTTTTGAATACAAGCTTTCGTCATTTGATATTATATATATCAACGTTCGGAAAATCAGAAAAAAATATGATACATGAAACAAAGTTCATATATCTGAATTAATATCATTATTAATTAAACAGAAATTAACTGGTCAATATAACTGTCGTATTATTTCCGGACCCACGTCATAAAAAATATGTTTCATATATTTCAAAACATTGTTGCAAAAGAACAGTTAAAAATTTAAAGTTGAAATAATATTGACCTATCATCAGCGACCACTAGTAGCTAAGATATTTTGAGGGGCTAAAATGAGCGACTTTTTTATGAAGAAAAAAAACAAAATTTTATAGGATGAAAATATCTACACCCTTGACTCAGGGTCATGAATACGCAACTATATATATATATGTATAACACTGTACAATCCTCATATTCCTCTAAATGCAAAATTAATGACTCTAAAAAGTTGGAATCAGAACTATTCCAATATTCTAAACCCTAAGATAAAATAGCAGTAAGTTAAATTTCAATACGAAATACAAGCTTAAATAAGTCTGGAAAATCATATGTTTGAGACTGATTTGACCACAAAGAATGACAATCGACATATCGCCATTTCAAGATGATAAAACTTAGAAGCAAAATATGATGATTTTACTCCTCTAGCTAATTAATAAGATTACAGTTATGTTGCAAGAAAGTAAGTGACAAAATGCAATGAGGAAAATGAACAAATGACAATAAAATGCTTGCTAGTCTACCAATCAAACTTAAATATGACAAAATTCATCTAGGTCTCACATGACCAACAAGTCGATATGTGCATCTTAAATTTTACGGGCGTTGTCTTATTTAAGGACCAATTTAAGAAAGCTTTTCACATTGGTATACTTTCAGAGGCGAACCTAGACATGATGGTTTGGTATGGCAAAATTATAAAGGAAACTATTTAGTGTACATTTGATTTATAATACGATATATATATTAGTAATGCGAAAATGAAACAAAAAAAAAACATTACAGCAAAATGGTTAGCAAGTTTGTTTCACCTCTATGTCTCAGGTTTGAATCCCAAACGGAGGCGATGGTAATTGAACCATGGACACACATCTCTAGTTAAAGGGCAATCTACCGCTAGGCTATGCATTGAATTGTGAATATTATCGAATTATATGATATATATTAGTTTTTCGGTCTCCTATATTAAAAAAATATATATAATTGGGCAATAATTTGGTGTAGCAGCTGTCACACCATGCCTTATGGTGGGTCCGCCCTGTATACTTCCTAAAAAAGAATAGGTGGCAAAAATTTAAATGGAGTTTGATTTGGTATTTTACTAATGGTTTGTTTTCTTAGGTCTATAGTAGATAGATTTTGTGTGAAGAATTTTACACATACTAAACAACGTATACTAGATGGTTCTCCTATCGTGACGCAATGAATTACGACAAATTCCAAATAAAACATGACAAAAGAGGTATGTTAGTTTTTCAAAATGATGGGCAAAAAAAAGTTGACTCGAGGGACGAGCATTAGGACGATGAAAGCCCATAACATGAAAGGTGGCCTCCAGCCTCCACAGGATGATGATGATGGAAAGGATAAGATGCCGGAATTATATATGCATGCATGGATGCAAACGTTGTTGATTCCGATTCATAAACCATTTGCAATTCAAATCACTATAAAAGAAATATTGTTGGGTAAATACTAAGGTGTGCTGTATATGCATGCGCTCTAGTGCAACATGTCATGTCTTTAATTTATAGCATCCCCATATATGTCTATTAAATGGCTTCCATTATTTCAAATCAAACTTATGTAACTGACGCATATTTTACTCTATGATAGCAAAATTTACCTTTTCTAAAACTCATGTTTTTTTTTTTTGTTTTTGTAAGATGTAAAATCTAGGGAGAGGAGATTAATTATTCCCCAAACTAAGGCATGAAAAATCTTTAAGCTTAAAGAACACTTGCAATACACTTATATTTATCTCTCGCACAGACATTAGGAGGGCTCGAACATAACATGACCAAACCCTTGAAATTAACATAATCATTAATCATTTACTCCCTTGATTGAAAACGATTCCAAGTTGTTTTGTAAAATTCTAGGGTCCTCAAGAAAACACTTGATGGAGGCAATATCACTCAATACACTAGAAAATCCACAAGGTATTGTCCCTCTTCATGTTGTTTTGTCGGATTTATCACATCATAATTAGCACATCCATAACAAATAATATTGACTATGAGACTATATAATTAAATTAACCAAAAAAAGAAAAAGGAAAAACATGCTACACTTTGCTCCTTGTTACATCAACTCGAAATATGATCAATGACTTTTGTTTTGAGAGGTAGTGATCGATGACTTGTCTAACAATAAGCCTAACTACTGACACGAGGCAACATAACTTTACTAGAACACCTGTTATTGGCGTGGAAGCTCAATGTCCTAACACCTGAACATGAACTTTATAATAAGAAGGGTTACTATCACCTGAAACAATGGTGTTGGCGTCCCTTGCTAAGTTCCATCAATTTTTGTTTTAGTGTTTTTAGATTTCCATGGATTTTTTTCATCGAATTTAATCTTATTTAAGATGTGTCAAACATCTAAATATAAGTACCATTTTCAACTGGTAGATATTATTTTTTTCAAGGTGTGCCATACATTAATTTGTTTCTTTGCTAAGTTCTTAATTTTTATTGAGTTGTGTTAGCGATATACTAATATCACTTTTGTTAAGAAAATTAAAAGCAGATATTTAACATAAAAAAAAATATTTAACTTCTATGATGTTGAAAACATCATTTTCTAATACAAAACTTCGACATTTGTGTTCATAAAAAATGACTAAGGGCTTTTAGCGTTTTTTTTTTTTTTTTTCATTTTTATTCTATCACCATAAAAAGGAAACATAAAACGTATTGAAGTTGACAAATTTGGAAACATTTTCATATGACTTGTCAGAGTTGTGCAGAGAGGCCAACTAACAGAAAGGAAAGATATGCCGGGAACTTGGGCCTAACTGTTGGGCCCACTACCAACTCGTAGGCCTGTTACCGTAAGTATTAGAAAATTGCTCTTTTTACTTTTTTAATTGCTTTTTATTTCAACTGTTGTTGGCCTAACGACATTTGATTGTGTTTGACATTTTTAAGATCTGTTAAACCGATTTAAAAAATATTGAACTGATCTAAAAAATGTTCAATGATACTTAATTGTAGCTTGGGCAACGACAGTTAAAAAAGAGCAATTTAAAAATTAAGAGTATGTTGCTCTTGTAATACAATAATGTTATGTATAATAAAATGTCCAAAAAGATTCTGTCAAAAAACAAATGGCATAAATAATAATTGTTCTACTCCTACAAAAAGTTACGCATACGAACAACTAGTTATTGGTGGAATATGGAAACTGGACACAAAATTGGATAGGTCATAGGTATGGATCGTTAAACCATTTCAACTGACCCATCAAATCAGTCGTTCCATCTTTATAAAAATAGTTACTTAATTGTTAAGTTCGGACGCCTTTGAGTAGACAGTACAGAACAACATCTTTAATTTGCAACCAGTACTATTACTTGATTTGATGTTTGCATTTCATATTTTGCATTTGGACGATTTTAGGTATTATCAGTTTGATAACTTTGTGTCTATCTCTCTTTAAATCAATTATTTTTCTTCTTTAAATAATTTATTTTAAGAGCATTGCTAAATCACAGGACAAATCTAGGCGCACGACCAGCACGATAGGTGATGTGGCTTCACATCCTTTTTTTTAAATTAAATTTTAATTAAAACAAACTAAAAAAATCTGAATAGTGTATAGTGGAAATATATGGCCGTGCATATCCCACGACAAAGCAAGTTGTGCATTCAAGCATTTCTCTTATTTTAATCATTGATTTGTCTCCTAAATACTTCAAAATTGGCCTCATCTACGGTAAGAGACCTTGGTAGGTCTCCTACCATATGTGAGTCAGATAAAAAAAATTAATTTTTGGATATTGAAGTCCTATGGACCTTATCATATATCGTTAGTATCTAATATTTTACTAATCTATTTTCATTTTTCAAGACTTCGAAGATACTTGCAACGATGATACTCTAGGATGTGGTGGAGAGGGGCGACAACCGCAGCGAAAATATGCACCAAATGAGTGTGATCAAGAAGAAGAAGAGTGTTGAATTAGAAGGATCCACTCTTTGATTGTTGAAAGACATTAGATTTTTGTTGTGGTTTTTGGGGGTCTTTTCTTGGTTGTAGAGATATTATCTTCTCTTTAATGGATATATCAAATTTTTAACATTTATATGGTCATGCCTCAGCCTCATGGATGTTAAATGTCAAAACTTTTACCTATTTATATTTCCTTTCGTATCCAAATTTTGTTCCTTTATCTTTGATGGATTTGAAACTTGAATGTTTTATTTATTGGGTTTCTCTATAAAAAAAAATCCCATGGTAGATATAGAGATTTGAGTCCCATTCTTTTCTACGTTTATGTCAAATCCGAGAATTAATTTTTTTTCATAAGACACATGAACAATTAGTTGATAGTTGGGGATAGATTGAAGTAGAATGGTGAAGGGAAAATTGGTGTTTGCATGGCCGAGAAATCGGTATTTGAGAGGTCCAGTCTATTATTGATGAAAGCTCATGAAAGGAGAGAAAATGTTTATCTTTCTCATATGTAAAATAGATATTAAATACAGATGTAAGAAATAGTTAATACAATAAATGATTTGAAAAATTTAATAAGGGAAAAGCAAATATAAAAACACATTTATATTTTAAATTCCCTATTTGGGTGATTCAGTTTTATGGATAATTAAAAAAATATTTCTATATTGACGATTTTTTTTCAGTCACGAAAAATTTCATCGAGCTACATGCATGCTTTTATTTTTTTGTTTGACACAACATGCATGATATGTTAAAAGGCCGAAACATCGCTCGTTGTTAGAGAAAAGTTATAACATATATCCTGCTGAAATCATTTCATTTTCTTTCTAGTTCTTGTTTTTGGGAGATGCATGAGATGATGCGTCGTGGAGCCCCCATCCCATGGAATAAAATGTGGGTTGGCCAAAAAATATGCCCACTTACCCGATCACGGACACCTATGAAGTAGGGATGAGGATTTGGATATATTATTAGGGGTGTGCATTGGTATGAACCAAACCAAACTGAAACCATATTTATGGTTTGGTTCGGTTCATAAAACCATTTATGTCAATCTGGTTCAATTCAGTTCAAAACTGGTTCAGAACCAGTGAACTAGCTTACTATATGAACCCAAATTATTAAAGAGTTAACAAGAGAAGAGACTAGAAAGCCATGTGTTGAACTGAAGCACCAGCAATAAACTAGTCGGTGATAAGCAACTGAATCCTCTCCATCGTCGTCATCGCACAGCAGCTCCAACGGCGGAGAGTTCTGTAGTGGAAAACAATGGAGGTTTCGTGTATAATTAATTGATTAATTGAAGAGTAAATTACACTTCCTTCCCCTCAAAGATGTTTGAATTACACATCACTCACCTCTTGTGTTAAAATATACACTCCTCTCCCCTATAAGATGTTTGAATTACAATCCCATCCCTTAATAATTAAATATGCACTCCACTTTAATCTATTTTAACTTATATAAATATGATTATGATATATACTAATTTTGAACCACCATTTGAGAAAAATAAATTCATTTCTTTATAATTTAAATGTCAATGATAATTAAATTTAAATATTTTGCTATTAATTATATATTTTAGAGTATAAAATTAAATTGTAAATAACCATACTTTATTGTCTTTAGTAATTTATCACATATTTTAATTTTATTTTGGGTTGTTTCATATTTTATATTAGGGTTTAAAGCTATATGTTAATGAAGTTGTCAATAAAAAATAGCGAAAAATATGTATTCAAATTTTGATTTATTAAAATAGACTTGTAATGTTTTTTTTTCCCCAAAGTATGTTAGAATTTTTTTTTCTTTCTAGATTATTAGAAATAAGAAAAATATTGAGGGATTAAAGTGTAGATTTTAACATAAGAGGGGAGGAGAATGTAATTCAAGCTTCTCTTAGGGGAGGGGAGTGAAATATTTTATAATATATTTTGAATAAGAGGGGAGGGGAGTGTATATATTAACATAAGAGGGGAGGGGAGTGTAATTCAAGCATCTTTGAGGGGAGGGGAGTGTAATTTACTCTCAATTGAATAATAATTTGAAAAGGGGAAAAAGAAACAAAGAAGATGATGGAAGCATACAAGAGCGTGACATTCACCAGCATGAAAGGAGAGTTTTTTTTTTATTCATGGTGTGAGTATAAAGATGAGAGAGGGAATTAGCGTTGGTGCAGAAGGTGGAGTACACTTCCTTCATCGAAAGTTATGTTTTACGATCCAATTCCAACAATTTCTAACCAAATCATGTTGTACGGCGGTCCAACGGTTCCAACGGCGGTGCCGGTGATTCCCACCGGTGTGATAATCGGAAAACGTGTGAATGAAAGTTACGACGGTGATTATTATAAGGATTGGTTGAGAATAATAGCGGGTCACGCAGAGAACCGGTTTTAAAAAATGGATACAATTTTTTTTTGGATTTAATGATAATGGACTGGATCAGTTATTAGACATATTGGATTGGGCTTTTCAGTTTGGTTCACTGGATTTTTCAGGTCAGTTCAGGAGAACCAGTTTTTTTCACACCCCTATGTATTATCTTTGTGTAAATCTGATATCTCTGCGTGTAAACATATAGAAAAAAAATTTCAATTTGGATATGATCATAATAGATAGAAAAGAGTTCATCCTAAAAAAATTAATACTACTGCTTTTTTAAAGATATCGAATTAAGATAAAATGATTTATTATTGTTGAGTTTTGACTTAAAATTTGATATTTGTGTTTCAACAAAATCGTGACACGATTTTAGTTCAAAAATTGGAATTTTGGTTCGACAAATATCAGGCTACAATTTGTAGAAATCAGGGCACTATTTTTTATAACGTTCATTTGTGCTGTACAAACTGGAAAATCGGGGCACGGTTTGACAGAATCAGAAACACTATTTAAGCACTTCTTGATCCATTTGTTGAGTAAGCTTGATGAATCTCATGAAAACCAAAGGAAACAACTTTTTGAGTATTTAGATACTAAATGTTGAGAGTCTTTGGGTGAGGCTCAAAGCTTCACGAAGTGAATTTTGGAGATCAAAAAAGGGAGCTCTTAGGAGAAGGTTGATGCCTTTTGGTGAGAGATTCATGGGGTTCAGAAAGACATCAAAAGAGAGTGTTTGTGAGCAACCTGGGTGAGTCTTGGTACACCAAGAGAGGATCTTTAGGAAATCAAAAGTTAAGTTTTGTCTTTGTGAGCTTGTTGAGGCCAATTTCTTGTAATCATGTTGTATTTCTTTGTAAAGAACTCAATGATAGTAGATTGGAGAAATCAATCTCTCCCTCATAATAGATTATTGTTGCTTGTGATTATTTTGATTATTGATTGCCATTAATATTTACCCCATAAACCTAAATTTCATTTATATAAAATTTAGAGTTACCAAATTCACAACAATTATTATTTCATCCAAGTGTTTTTGGATAAAAAGACTTGAATATAGTATTATTCTATCTTCTCCTTTGCTCGCAATGTGGAAATTTTTTCACATACAAGACTAATTTATACGTGTATCATACTTAGTTCTAATATGAATAACAATGTTAACAAATTGTGCCAACCCTAATCCTGATGATTTTGGCTCCAAACTGTTCTGGTCGTTGGATGCATCTGTGTAGATCTCCACATAATCCATATGTTCCCAATCAATTCAGATTCAAATGTGATTAATAAATGTTGTTCCATTTCCTATGTCATTTACAACCTTCTCTCTCTCTCTCTCGGAACAAGCTTCTTCCTCTACCTCAGCTCTTCTCTCTCATTTTCGATTTTCTCTCTGCTCTTCTCCTCTCACAATTGCTGATTTTCTTCATCCTCATCGCCTACAGTTACGGCCACCTCACCGGAAACCACCGCGATAACAGTGAGTTGAGAGTGAACATACCCTGAAGAGAATCTCACATCAAATCTGGATATCGGAATCATCTGCATTACGATCTGTTGGTTTATACGACACGCTCTGTCGCGGCTAGGAGAGGTTGAATGATTTCTTCTCCTTTTCACTACTATGTGTAAGTCTTTTCTCCTTCTCCTTCTCCTTCTCCGTTGGTATATTTTTCCCTCATCTTTAAATCCAGATTTGTGTAAGTTTTTCACCTTCAATTTCTTCCCCTTTTATGTGTTTGATGAAATGTCTCATTGAATTTCAATCTTTAGTTTCGTGGAACTAAATCGATGTTGACAAAAATTTCTCTATTTTTTCAGTCTTTATCGAGGCGAGCTTCACTGACAGAAAGTGATGCATTTGCATTTCTAAGGACTGATAATGAAGATTGTATTACGTATTCTGGTTTCTGTGAAGCACTTCGACAAGTTTGTTGTAGTATTAACTGTGCGATTAGCACGCTAAAAGACCATTTAACGCACATGCTTATCTGAAAATCCATGTGTTTATAAGTTTTTTTCTTTCAATTCTTTGCAGTTCAATTTAATTGGCAATTCTTATGGGTTGAATGAGGAAGAGATAAAGGAGTTGTGGGTCCAAGCCGACATAGATGGAAATGGTGTTCTTGACTATAAAGAATTTCTGGTAAAGTATTTCACTTAAAATTATATAATCAACAACCTATCATACAAGAGTAGACTTTGAATTTTGAATTATATTTTTCCTCAGAAAAACTATATCTATGCAACCAATGACTAGAGGCTTAGTGTAACTATGAAATCGTAGTGCTTATCTCTACAAGGCATATGTAGTGTACTAATCAAAACACCACACAATGGTTCTTCTTTCCTCTCCATTACAGGCTAAAGAATGTAGGATTCAATTGCATTGTTTTTATTTGTTCTAAGTGTTGATTTAAAGAAAAAAATATGATGATTTGTGTTGTTTTTAAAGAAAAAATTCAATCTGGTGCCTTTATCCATCTTTGTGTTTTTCTATAATTTCGGATGATTTGTGTAGGGTTGACCTTAACTGAGTGTGTTTTCATATGACACTATCAGTTAAACTATGAAGATCCCTGTTTTGAGATTGATGTTAACGTAACTTGTGGTTTGCACTCAAACTAGGAATCGGTATGTGATAGAAGTTTGGCAAGTGTACCAAATACTATCGAAGTAGTAAAAATATCGTTCCCACAAGGACTGGTTTTAATCTCAAGAATTCAATTACGTTATTCAAAAGGATGTATAAAGTTTCTTTTAATTTGCCATTAGGCAGTTGGTTTGGTTTGATTTGATGAAATCAAGTAACTTAAAATAAAGATTGATTAAGAAAATATGGAGAGATGAGATCAGGTCTGTCGAATCCTCTAGTGTTTCCCTAGTTGGTATACTGTACCTATTCTTATGAATGATTCTCTAGTGTTTCCCTAGTTGGTATACTGTACCTATTCTTATGAATGATTCTCTAGCTCCACGATGGTTAACAAAATAGCCCTAATCAATCCCTTGAGTTAGGACCCTCTTCTCAAACTACAACCCCTAATTCCTTAGGTGGTCTAATAATCTTTGAAGGTTTTAAGCACGTTAACCTAATATCACTAATAAACGATTATCCATTCCTAGACTAACCATGTTTATTAG
>Ga0315914_1009898_pt1 | contig 12072 bp, 3 predicted proteins | sample MpolenodulesMG_FD_203920 | JGI IMG/M metagenome (GOLD analysis project Ga0315914, IMG submission 203920) | Medicago polymorpha root nodule microbial communities from Los Angeles, California, United States - elongated nodules | ecosystem: Host-associated > Plants > Roots > Nodule | place: USA... | reverse complement strand
TTTGCCAAAACAAAGTAATGTTATAGTCTACTATAGTGATTTTTGCAAATAAAAAGTCAGAACAAAAACTTCATGTAATATAATATAGGAGAAATAAAGAGGCCGACAAAATTACAGGAAAAAGTGAAGCTTCTAATGAAAAAATTATCATATGGATCAGTCAAATTATCTACAATTTTAAAGATGCAACTTTAATATCGTAACACGTCGTTAGCATACACAAAAAAAATATAATAACAAAAAAAAAACTACTATCAATAAAGGTACTGCTAATAATAAAAAATAATTGTTATGAGAGAGGAAACCGTTAGGGCGGTTGGGGCTTTAAAAAAAATGTTTTAGTCATGTATTTCATTTTTGGAAGCAACAATATTTCAAGAAAAATAGAAGTGGCATAGTGGTTATAGTTGTAAACCATAAGCATATGGTACTTGGTTTGATTCCTTGCTAACTCTTTTTTTAATGAAAATTACTCAGAACCACCAAAAAAGGCGGGATCAAGATTAGGGCAAACTTTTCACCACTGTTTAACATTTATATATATTAAGATAACATTCCCATATTCACTTTTTACCTTGATTTTTTTCACTTCAACAACAGTGATTCCAAAGAAGAATACATTCTGGACATAATCACAATGTTAACTTTAATTACCTTTTCAATTATGGCATTTGTCTACTGCTCCACTCCAGCTAACAAAGTATGCAGCTTAGAATAATCACTGCACAAAATCATAGTCCAACTCCAATGAGTTACTTCCCATCATGCAAGTGTGATCAAAATTGCAATCATCATTTTATTATTCTCTCCCTTTTACCCTCATCATTTACAATTTGACTCTGATTTTAGAGTTGAAAACTTACTTCTCCCTCAGTCTCTTTGTGAAAACATATCACTAGAGTAGTTTTAGATTTTAAGATTCCCCATGTCTAATAGGCCTGCATTTTATTGGAGAAAACTGACACGATTATAACCAAAAATAACTAAGTTCACATTTATTTAAATTTTTTGCTAAAGACAACTAATTTCCTTAATTTCATAAAAATATATTTTCGAATTTACCTTTTATACGATTTTGTTCTATGTAAATAAAAGTGTTATTAGAAAATAAAACATACATTATTTGAAGGGTATTTTAGGTGTGACATTATTATTTTTATATAGAGTAAAATAGTTAAAAAAAAAATTATATCTAACAACTAACAGTATCAAATATAAACTTTTTTTTTTTTTGCTTATTTTCAAGAGCGGAGAGATTGATTGCAATCGACCTAGAGTTTATAAAGTTTGACTAATTTTGACATTGCATTTGCATTTTGTAAACTTTAGATAGATTCAAAATCGAAGATTGATACGACCAAGGGTATGAGCTACAAAGAATTAGGATCGAAGATTGAGTCCAATGAGTTAAGGAGGTTGATAAGGATCATCATTAAAAATGGAGTAACTATGTTACCATTAAATGGTGACTCATAGTTTTACAAGATTGATGAGTCACTAGTTTGTTAGGAAGAATCTAGAATAATATTGCTTATATAAGATATTGCACTCTCTCTTTTATAATTATTAATGAAAATGATATTAAGTCTATTTTCTTTCTCTTCAATTCTTAGGAGGATTTCCTCATGCCTTACAAATCATGGTGAATTTATCCCTATCAGTAGGCCTTACAAATCATGGTTGTCGTACGTGGTAAAGCTTAATAGCAACATAGTCACTCCACTTTTAATGATGTTCCTTTTGGGCCTCTCTAACTCATTGGACTCAACTTCAATCATAATTCATTGCGACCCATATCCTTGCCTGTATGAAACATAGTATTGAAAACCAAAAAGATACAAGTCAAAGATAGTATCAAAGGTACAAGTTTGATCAATTCACCTGTGGATCTTAAACTGTTTGGACTAATAACTGCACTTTTTATTTTTGAAGGGACAAATTTTAGTGGATTATGTTAGTTTCAAGAGTTTGAATCCTAAACCTCTCTGGTTAACTGTTCAAACTGAACTTATTAGCCAGAACAAAACAATCAAAATAAAAGGGCAAAAACACTCTTAGACCACTTGTGTTCTTTGTACCGAAACATAAGGAAAAAACACAATTAAAGAACATATTTATAAGATTAAGAAACAAAAGTACAATGTAGCTGTTTATCTTTGTCAAACAAATATACATTAAATATGGGATATATGAATATTGAAGAATGCTCTAACATCCAAGGAAATAAAAGAATCTATAACCAACACAAAGAATTCCTTTTCCTATAGACTTCTCTATGTACTATACTGATATACAAGGAAGCAAATTTTGAAGGAAAAGGAATTAGCTGGAATTATTTTGGACACAGTCCTTTTTCCATTGCGTTTTGGAAAATCAATGTTTTCTCTTCATTTCTTGCTCATCAATACAATGTTCCATTTGAAGGAGTGTAATATTTATCTCAGCTGCTATAGAATTTAACCGATTTTTCTAAAAACTCGTGGTTGTTGCCAGAAATCTCTTTAACTCTTGATCCATTTTTGTATATTTTGAAGGCTGGGAATGTGCTTACACCTTCTGATTTTGCCAAGTAGGGATGGTCTTCAATCTCGACCTGAATAATTGTTGTTCGATTAAATAAGTACGAAACAATGGCCTAGTTTCGATATTGAAATAACTTTTATGATTCTTAACTTAAGGAAAAATATGATTGATATCATATCTCGCCAAAACGATTCACACATGCATCTAATCATATCTCACCATCATATCTTCTACATGGTGAAATATGGTCGGATGCATCTGTAAAGTATTTTTACACCGACTGCGCATACCAATTAAACACTTCAAAATAAACCAACCTTGAGGAAATTAACAGATGGGAATCTCTTGCTGGTTTCCTCCAACACCATCAACACTTGCTTGTGTGTTCCCTTGTTACTGAAGAGCACAACAGCCATACCTATTCAATAGCATTTGAAATTGGTTAGTGCATTTGTAATACTGATGTGTAATGTATTGTATAAGAGAAAAAACTATATTGTGCCTTACCAGGTGAGGTTACATAATGTCTGAAACGATCATTACTTGAGATGCAAACCAAATTTGATCCAAATTTTAAATCTTTAATATCTTCACCACGTAGCATCTTGAGTTGGAGCTGAGCCTCGAACAATGCCCTTGCTACTTCTTCATCCCCTGGCTTTTCTCTTATCAACATTTCATAGTCTTGAATGGCAACTTCCCATCGTTCCAACTACATGAACAAAAATAATATAGCGATAGAGTTACTAAGCGTAGATAACTATGTAGAGTTTTAAAAAAAATGTCAGTAACTGCGATCTTGACCACTACATCAAGGTTTCGATGTCTCTATGACCGTAATGTGACTGCAATTGAGACCACATCAGCCACATTTGATTGTGATTCTCCTCAATATAAAATATCACAATTCCACCATGATCAAAGGCGTGTCTACTGTCTGACACATGTTAATGTTCAACACATGTGTAGGTGTCCAAAAAAGACATGACACTGACACATGTGGTTACAATCAAACACTTTTATTTTCTCAAATTAGTAAGAGTGTTGACCGTCATGTCTTGTGTCTATCTCTTTGTCGTTGATTCATAAATCTAACATTTAAAGTACCTTGGCATTACAATATGCCCTCCTTAGCCTTGCTTTGCTATAACATGGATTAAGCATAAGTGCAGCATCACAATCTTCAATTGCTTTTTCATATTGCCCTAGCTTAGAACGGCATGCTGCTCTGTTGCATAACAGAACTGAGTTGTGTGCATCATGATCTAGTCCTTCATTGTACACTGCACATGCTTCCATGAATTTTGATGCCTTGAAGAGTAAGTTTCCACTCATTCTAGCTGATGTTACTGCTCTGGCTCTCCTTAACACCGCATTTACCTCTCTGTTGCTTGGATCAACTCTAGCTGCTTGCTGAGCTGTTTTAACAGCATCCTCAAACCTATTAACAAACAAAGTTCAATTTATTTTAACTTGAGTTCATTCCAAACTAGACTCAGAAAATGTATCAGTTGCGATGATTTGCCAAAACACCGTTGTGATGCAAATGCGGTTCAAATATTACGGCCACATCACATGATGTGGTCGACAATTTGAGACAGTTTTACAGACTTAGGCAAAATACATTTTGCGGTCCTTTAAGCTGTTTAAAAGTATCAGATTAACTCTAAGTTTTCTTCTCAACAAGGTAAGTCTCAAAATACGGGACTTAAAGGACTGCAAATTTACCAGCATATTGCATGCCAATAGCGAAATATACATAAATCGTGTTTGAAGTAATTATCAAAAAATGATTTATTTTCACAAACCTGCCGGATGCTAAGTAAACCAGTGCACCTATCAGCACTAGGTAAGCACTAGTAGCCATACCAAATATATTGTTACACCAATCAACTGAAAATTTTGGCATGTTGTCATACACAGCATATGCCTCTTGGTACCTTACGAGCTTCAGCAACGCTTCAGTTTGTAAAGCATAGATCTGCCACAAATTCAAACAACTTTAATCAGCTTAGGCATGCTGAATAAATTATGATAAGATCTACACTGGAAATGTTGAAGAGTAAAATTGTTTATCGCTAAGGATTAACATGTTTGAGCAAGGAACTAACCTGTGGAGCTGAATCGGCACCTAAGGATAATGCAGACTGTGTTTCCTTTAGTACAACACTCCATTCATTGAATTTTCTAGCTTCCATGCATTTCTTAAGGTGATTTTGTAGAGCCTGAGCTTGAAAAGCAAGTACAGAGTCAACATTTGAGGTTGATCGGTTGCAATCCAGTGCCTTTTCAACTTCTCCTAATCTGTATCAAAATTTGCAATTATATAAGCAAAAGTAAACAAACACAATATCATATCCAAAGTAAAATCCAGTCCCATAACCGCAATTGAGGTCGCTTTGGGCACATTTGAACGCGAATTGAGGATCACAACATGACCTCAATTAAAACCTTTGGTACTTTGAGCTTGTTTGGATTGGCTTATTCAATTTTATCTACCAGTATAAACATTTGGAAGAGCTTATTGAAATAGCTTATGACATGTCCATAAGTTTTTTTCAGTCTGTTTCCATAAGCTCTCCAAAATAGCTTATCAAAACATCTTATAGTTTATATGAAAAGAATTTGAATTTGACTTTATCTTATCTTTTCTTATAGAAATAACTTATACATAAGCAAATATATGACAAGCACTTATATTATCAGAACCTTAATGCATTAAATGAAACCCATGTGATTATTGTGACTGTGTACCTGAAATATATTGTTGCCAAACGATTGTGAGCTCTGTTATAAGAAGGATCCAACCGAATAGATTCCTCACATTCAAGAATAGCTTCTTGAAACTTTCCTAATCCAATCAAAGCAGCACTCTTGTTGCAATGATAAGTTGCTTTATTTGAATCAATAGCAATTGCTTTGTCATACAAAGCCAAAGCCTCTTCAAAATTACCCTTTTTGTATGCTTCATTTCCCATTGATTTCAACACCTCAGGGTCTAGAATATTGTGTCTTTGACTTAGAAATTGTGCAAGTTCATTACTATTCTTCCTCATAATATTCCCCATAACCACTTTTCTTCCATTATTATTACCATTGTAAAAACTTGAAACTGAGTTTAACTCTAAATGCTTAGGTAAACTATCAACACTCTTTCTTCTTGGAGTGTTATTCACAAGCAAATTGCCAGTGAGTTTCAAGGGAGAAAAGTCTTTGGTTATGGACTTGTTGCTCTCGTTGTCACGTGTGCGAATAGTGCTTATTCTAGCAAGTTGTAGAGAATTTCGCGTTGATTCTATTTGAAGCTTGACATCATCATCCGTATTATGGTTTTGTTCAACCTTTTTGTGAGTTGAACTAGCACCAGAGGATGATGATGTCGAGCTTCTTGCAGTAGCATCTGAACTACGCTTCCGAGTTTCATTGAATCTAGTGATGTTGGAAATATTTTGTGAAACCTTTGGTTCTTTATTTGGAGACAACTTTGCTTCATTTTTGACATGATCAATGTTGTTAGTTTTCATTGGTAGGGAATGAACTAATGAGTTTCTTAGCCTAGGACTTTTGAGATTGAAAATCCTCTCCATGAAACCACAACCAAATTCATTTCCCACCTTGTTACTTTTGGTTTTCATTGCCATGGTTTAGTTTTTCTTGAAGATGTGTTTTAGAAGAAGGGGGGGTATGAAAAGTCAACGACTTCTACTCAAAGTGACAAAATTTATATATGGTTTTTATATTAAGAAAAAGCTTGAAGATATGTGAGAGATAGTGAAAGGGGAATCACAAAGTGTAGCTTGCATAAGAAGCACTTTATATAGGAGACGTGCTATGTACAAAGAGTGGCTTCCAAGAAACAACTTTAGCTCTTTTATTTTTGGCTTTAGAGACTCTTAAGTTTCCTACCATCAAAATAACATGTAGTCACTATAGTTAGAGTCTTTGAGATATGGTGGTTGCATTAATATCAAATGATTCATATTTTATCTTTATGAAATTATATTTTAAATACAAACTTAAAATACCAACCTTCCAATATTGATGATACAAGGATTGAACTTTTCTAACTATAGTGGCTATAGAGTATTTTGAAACCATTTAAACAAATTTAAATGTAGAGGTTAAAGATTCTAGAGAAATAAAACCTACAAATAAACCAAAACCGTAAGAAAAAATACTACCTATAGATAGGTTTTTGGAACATAGACTTTGTTTATTTTTATGACAATAACTACTGGCTTGTTTGGATGAACGGTGGAACAAGTTTTCTCACATTCTAAGGCAAAAATTGCCGTGATTTGAAAAATACCATATGTAGCTTCATTGCAAACGTGAGTTTCAGTCGTGATTTTGACTTGATGTGGAAATGTCACCGTATAGTCAAACATAGGTTAAGATATTGACTCTAAAATAATTGATTGCTGGATTTTTGTTATCTTTGAATTAAATTTTACTATAACTGAGTTTGATTTTTAAGTAAAACAATTATTGACCATATTTTACTCACACCCTGGTCAAATCATTTTTTTCTAAAAAATAATGGGTTAACCAGTGTTAAAGAAACATAAGGAACAATTCAGTAGGATAAATTTTATGTTTTATACCTAATGTGTTATTGTGTGTGTATATCAATCATTACCACTATTTAATTTATTCCCGAAGGAGATAATATTTTAATTGTAATGATGTTAGGTGTATGTTTTTTTCTATCATAGGTAAAATATTATTTGCAGAATATTATTTTGGTCTGTTATAAATAGAGTGAGGTCTCATGTCACGGGGCCCAGATATAAACGACAAAAAAAATTAAAATTAAAAAGAGAGAGAAATCTTATTTTAAGAATTATAATAATGACTCCTGTGCCCCCATTATGAGGAACATATAGACACATATTGGACTTTTGAGACTATAAAAAGTTCTAGATTATAGTCTTATAAATAATCAGCTAATGAGCCAGGCTCTTAGCACCTTCTTGTGAAATATAATCAATTCAAACACTTGTATTTGCAGAAGAAATTAATTAAAATTGTGACAAACACTAAAAAAATACCACTTGAGATGTCTATATATAATTAGTTAGTGACTCATTGGTAATAAAGTACATCCAAACATAAAGATTTAACTAACTTGAAATAAAAATATGAAACTTGGGATGAAAGTCTGTGACACATTTTGTTCTGTTCAAACGATATAAAATTGTTTTTGTTTAGAACCTACACTTTTTGACTAGGCAAAAAAAAATACTAGTATAGAAGCATACGTGTTATTCCCCTGTCCCTTGAAAAATACTTGGTAGTTACAAAAGTGGTTCTTTTCCACCATAAACACTTGTATTAATACATCAAATGGTTAAGTTTAAAGGCTTAAATAGGTCTTTTGTCTCTGTAAATATATGTCATTTGAATTTTCGTCCCTGAATTTATTAATCCTTTCATTTTACAATTGCAAATATTAATATTTGAAAAATGATCCTAATTACATTTGATTAGTAACTTCATGGACGAAAATTCAAATGAGCTATATTTGCAGGGACGAAAGACCTATATAAGCCAACCACCTCGCCCAATTATCACTTGCCACATAGGCACCACGTCGCTAATGATAACCGCCTTAGCATAAAAACCTAATTAGGACCAAAAGTCAAATGATTAAATTTTGCAGTGGCAGATTGAAATGATTAGTAACTTCAGAGACGAAAATTCAAATGACATATATTTGCAGGGACGAAAGACCTATTTAAGTCAAGTTTAAATTGAAACTTATTATCTTTTTTTAGGCAAAATTGAAACTTATGATTTAATAGTTCATTCAATAATATATATGCATAAAGAGCTATGCTATATCAAGCGACTAAAATCATCCCGAAAGCATAGCGAAAAATCATCCCGACTTTGCATTTCACTTGTTAACTTTCACTTGGTTTTTACCAATATCCCTTGATTTCTGCTAAGCTCTTTTTTATTGGTTAATTTTCTTCGCTATACTTTCGGAACAATTTTAGTCGCTTGATATAACATTACTCTAAAAGATATCATAGATTGTGTTGTGTCTGTAGAAATCAAAATTCTGTAGTATGATGCAACTCAACATCACACGTGCGATAGTACTCCCAAGTTAAACATTAATGGTCACAAGTCACAACATGATTAGAATTAGAATTAAAATTTACAACATAATAATGGTCTATTCCACTTATTCCTAAAAAATGGTCTGCACAATTTGAGAATGAAATTGTTGTGATAACAGCTGTATTGAATGAACATAAATGAAACCAGCTAGGAATCATGTCTTTAACACACTCAACTAACTAAATTTTTATATTTAAATGGGTGTCGGTAAATTATGTGAGTATTACCTAAATGAAGTGAAACTTATATTAATTTCAGTCTATAAGATTTAACATAGTGTTGGGAGAATTGAGAATGAACATGTGCCCCATGTTTTGAGTCACTCATTTTAAGAGAGTGTAATCTCATATGCATGCAAACATAGAATACTCTAGAGCATCTGCCTAGAGCCAAAAACTACACCATGAGTTAAAACAATTCAATTTCAAGTATTTTTTAACCCTCAAGTTTATGGAAGAAAAAAAGAAAAGACTTATAGTGATTTGAAATTGGTTATAAGATATGTAAAATCTAATTAAAAATTGTTTTAATCAGAATTTGAACTCGGTTATCCAAAACGATTTATTTTTAATTAATCTCATTAACATCTTGATAAATTTGAAGTGATATATGTTGTCTTAAAAAATGTCTTAGAAATGTCTTGATAATTTTTCTTAAGCTCTAATATATGAAAAACTATTTATTTTTTTAAAAGTCAAATTAACCGACCAAAATTAGTACAAGAGAAATTGAACATATCTTAAAAGAAACACGGTCTAAGATCGCAAGTCGATCCGATCAAGTCAGAATTACTTAGTTACTTGTCAAAACAGTTAATTTGTTTCTTATTTTTTCTAACTCTTCCCCTTTGGATTGGACAATAAAGACAACTATGTTATTTACTGAACAAAAACCGCAACATATACAATTGTAAAAAACATTTCACTTTTATTAGTAATCTTTTGCTACCCTCCTGTCTATTCCATTTTGGAAGTTGGTAAAGATTCTTGTCTCTTGTTTTTTTTGTGAAACTGTTTCATGGAAGATTTCATTCATTCATTTCATTAGATACGAAGTGTTATGAATGGACCATACAATATAATATTCTAATGCAAAACACATTTGAGATTTTATCACCTATATCATAAATAACCATTTGTCTAAAACTTTGCTCTTTTGTTGTTTCTCATTTTCTGCTGTCGGTGCCGGTTTTGAACATTCTGCATTCTTGTACTTCTCTTTTTTTTTTTTGTCAAATAGCGTAGTGGTTAGAACTCCCACAATTTAATTGTGGAGTGTCTGGGGTTCGAACCCCGGCCCCTGCATATAAAATGCAATATTCCTACCAACTGAGCTAAGCTTACGGGGATCATTCTTATACTTCTCTAATCTCATCTCATACATAATTAAACTAATAAACAGGTTATGTCACTCACTAAATTCTTTACATTCATTGAAAAATTCCTCATGACATAACACACGTATATAATATAATCTCCGAGCTATTTCAAAAGGAGTTAATCAGAATAGTTAGATTATGTCTATCTAGGTTGTTTTGTTTTGTCTTGAAAACAAATAAACAAAGCAGGGGAATTGTTGGATGTTAGACCTCTATGAAGTTCAAACAAATCAAATAAAGGGTAGGAAATTGAATTAACAAACAAGATAAATGCAATAATATTATTTAGTTGGTGACTCTAATCCCAACCATTAAAATAACAAATTGAGGTACGGTGGGTTTATAAAAAAACACGATGTACAAAAATTTTAAAAGCCTTAGACCATCTTTAATAGAGGAACTTAAACATTTAAGACCCGGTACCTATTAGATACTTTCATTGGAGTTTTTTTTTTTTGAGTTTTACTTAAGACCCCAATCTTAAGTGAGATCCACACTCTTTTAATATTAAAAAATTAAAATGTAATGATATAAAGTTATTGATAGTTGATTAGTGGATCTCATTTAAAAAATTTGTGTGAGATCTGGGTTGAAAGGATTGAGAGTTTATTAGGTACTATTATTAAAAAATCATAAATGAGTGATGTGTACACGCATGACCCATTTAAGTACCAAAAAATGAGTGTCTTCATTATGAACTGTCATACCCCAATTTTTAACCTAAGATCCTACATGCATACACCATTCGACCCTGATCAGTCTCTGATATTTCAGTGAAAAATTCGGCAGAGAGGTATCTTAAAATACCTCATATTCTGGTTCTGAGTCGGGCCCTCTTTTTTTTTATTACTTTATTTTAATTTTAAATTCCATCTTTATTTAAATTTCTAATTAACTTTAATTTTATTTTATCTTCATTCTTTATTATTTTTATTTTACCTTTAATTTTTATCTTCTTTTTTCATTTAATTATTTATTTATTTTGGTCCAAACGATAAGTCTGAATATTGTCCAGTCCATATCCAAAAGTTCATCCAAATCTGTCCCAATCCAACAACAGCTCACACACGCCTCATTTGCAGGCAAATCTGTTTCACAACTTGCTTTCCTCCTCCCCAAGCCACATCTTTTGCTAGCTCTTTAACAAACCCTAATTCATCAAACCCAGCACTATAAATTCAGCAGCCTGCAGCACAGTCAAGGGGGACGAATTTCAACACCAGAAACCTGCAACACAGCTAGAATCACAGAAAAAACGCACAAAATTACTCAACAATCAACACATTTTTTACGATCAATTCATCAGAAACCTACACGAATTCATCACAGCCAAACGCATAAAAAAAACCAATTCTCAATATACTGATCCTTTTTAACACGACCAAAGAACCACAATCTCACAACATCATCCCGTTAACAGCGACCAAACCATACATCACACAAAAAACACGTATCAGCCTTTTGATCACAAAGCCATCGCAAAATCCATAAATCACAGTATCCATCTAGATTTCAGAGAGCCTAAAATTTTCCAGCCATAATCGACCTTAACATCAGACACCAACAACCCTACACCAAATCTGTGATCTTTTACCAAACCGAATCCAAACCCTTTTACAAAATCAAACCCAATCGGAACAGGAACACCAAGGTTTAGCATCAATCCAATCGACACAATACCCAAAATCACAAAATCCAACATTGTCGTCGACCCACAACCACGACCCAATCGAACCAAATCAACAATTCAAACATCACGCGAATTAAAACCTACAACATCACTGGTCCGATCCACAACCATCCAAACCACATACAATCAGATTCGGCCTCATTTACAAACACAATCATCAACAATGATAGACCCAAAGCACAGTCGAAATCAATCAGAAGGAAATCGGAGAACAACACGAAGAAATTCAAAGAAAAGGTATATTTTTATTTCTCTGTAGATTTGGGGTTGTGGGAGTGTGTTTTTTTTTTTAAGATTTAAAGTTAAGAAAAGCGTAGAGAAGAAGAGTAGGAGATCAAAAATCGCAAAAAAG
>Ga0315914_1009896_pt1 | contig 12074 bp, 7 predicted proteins | sample MpolenodulesMG_FD_203920 | JGI IMG/M metagenome (GOLD analysis project Ga0315914, IMG submission 203920) | Medicago polymorpha root nodule microbial communities from Los Angeles, California, United States - elongated nodules | ecosystem: Host-associated > Plants > Roots > Nodule | place: USA... | reverse complement strand
GAATTGAAAGATGTAGTATTTTGCACATGTATTTTGCAACTCAGTGATCATTTTGATTTAATATTTAGTTAGTTGTTATTTTGTGAAGGCTATTATGTAATTAGATGCAGCTGTAACAGTGGACAAACAAATCTTGTACTTTTGGACAGTAAAAACTATAAAATATAAGGGATATTAAAAAGTTGAAACGACGTCGTTTTATATAACAGTGTGAAACTTGGGGATTTTGCTACAGCAGCAAATCCCATCCCGTTAGTGTACTAATTAATACTAGTTGTTTGTTAATTTTGCAAATATCTTGCAAGGATTACGTGTAACTGTGGTCTGTGTAAGATATACTAGTAGATTTAATTTTGATAAAAAAAAAATATAATCTTAAAAGTCTAATCTCATATACTTCTTATGTCCTAAAATGACTCAATTTTTTCTTCACTCACAGTCAAAAACTATTTTAAAAGTTTGATATTATTGTCCTTCGTTAAATATTTATGAACCAAAATAACTATTATCTCAATTAAGAACTGCGATGCTGATTTGTAAGAAGGTAATGTTAACGAGTATCTCAGTTACTCTTTAAGCATCTTTAATAGCACGTTTTCATGAAAATAGATGTAATCAATGTTTTAGAATTTATAACATTTGACTTTTTTAAAGAACACTCCCTCCGGTCTCTAATGTACGAAACAAAAAAAATGCACACATATTAAGAAAGTGGATTGACCACATTTAAGTCATTATAAAAAGTGATATTTTTCTAATTTTACTCTTTCTTGGAGTAGTAAAGACATTAATGATGAAGTAAGTTTAATAAGGGTAAACTTGGAATTGTAACATTTAATAGGTTCATTTTACTATATTTTTTCTTATATTTGAGACCACCAATTTTATTTTATTTTTCTTACATTTGAAACTGGAGGGAGTACTTTCTAAATTTAGGATCATTAAAGAGTGCTCGTAGGCACCCGTTAACATGACCAATTGTAAAATTATCAACAATGTTAAAAAAAATGATATTTCAACTATTCATTATTAATTCATAGGTTATGCTAACAAGTGCTCTTAGGCACTTGCTAAAGATTCAAAAAAGAAAATAACTATAAAATTTTATGTAGAAAAAGTTGTTACTTTAAGCTTCTTATCAAGTGTCATTGAGACACTTGTTACCATTTCTCTTAATTCATAATGGTCACAAATATGAATTTGATGGTATTTATGTCTGCGAATACGTATCTGTTATTAAACTAGGTAAATTAAATTAGTATATTTACTTAATTTAAAAAAAACAAATACATAAATATAATTACTTAAACATAAAAGAAACTTTTAACTTGAATAGTAACTTTGTTTTTGTTAAATGAGAGGAACTTTGTTTATGTTTTTGTTGAATGTGATAAAAAAAAATGAAGTGTATGGATATTGATGTGTATAAATATTATTATATTCCGGTAAAATAAAGAAAATAATTGTGATGAACTACTATTGTTAAAATTTAGATAATTATAAAAAAATAACAAAAACAATTTTCTTTTATTCATGGATATTTATAGATATCTGTGAATACCTTAAAATTTGTGGATTACTTGTTTAACGAATACTCACGTAGATATAGAGTGAACACAATTATCATATTCATCGAACAATGTCCATCGACATTCATTTACATCACTACTTAAACCACTCAATATCGTACTAATTAATTGAATGTGCACCGCTAAAGAAATATTATGCCTATTATTTTTTAGCAAATTTCCAAGGAGGCTTCATATTAAGAAATGAAAGATTGTGGTAACAGCCTAAGATAAAAATGACTTTTTCAAAATGAAAGAGATAAAGTTTAGACTTCTTCAATGTCACACCAGAATGTTCACAATGTTTTTTTAATAAGTCATGCTAAGTTTGCCTTCGTGACACATGTTCAAAGACATAAAAAGAGTAATTTTGCATTAAAAACATAAGATTTTAACTTTTAAGAAGTTGAATGTACGATTTTTAATATGTATATTTCTATAATGATTATGTGCATTTGAGGGCACAACTTAACATTTTCATTTTTTAACAGTATTGTTCAACAAAAAAACTAAGGATACAACGTTGTTATACACGCTTTTCCAGAAGAAACAGTGAAATCGATTCACGAACGAATTAAAGAAATGAAGGGAATTCCTCTTTTTGAACATAGGTTGATTTTCAATGGTAAACAACTTCAGTGGGAACAAACACTCGCGGAGTGTGGAATTCAAAACAACGCTAATCTTCACATTGTTGGTTGAATGTGTAGTACATAACATCCTCCAGCTTGGCAAGTTGATAATGATATGGTTTCTACCGTTTATGATCTTTGTCATGGTCTTAATCTTCTTGACGTTGTTAAATCTGTTAAGAGTTTGCTTACTATTTATATTAATTTTACTTTGGCACCTAAACCTAAACTTGATGTTGATTCTGCTACCAATTATTTTAAGATTTTCATGAATTCTTCCGCCATTTCGGTTCTTGTAACGTTGTATGTTTCGCCTTATACGGGGAATAAGGTGTCTTCTGATACTTGTATTAGTTGTTTTTTGAATGGTCGTAAAACCTCATTGTCCAAGACGTTTCATACGCAGGCTGCGCGTGTGGCGTTGGAGTTTTGTAAATTGCTTAGTAGAGTTGGGACTAATGATCCTTTGTATCTTTTTTTGTCGTAGTAGTTTGGTTTTTTTTTAGGAAGTTGCTGAAATTTCACTTGCGGCGTATGAGGATGAGAATCACAAAGGGTTGGTGTTGGTTCAACTATGGATGTTACAAAACGATCCTTTATAAGAAGATCAACATGCTTCACCATGTTCTTGCTATTAACTACAATGTTTTTTCTACCAGGACACAACTGGATCGCTTTCCTCTATCCTAATTCCTCCACTTCTCTAATAAACGTCAATCCTAATGCATCTGAATCAATGAAATCAGAATCCATGTCTAATATTTATATAATCTATTAAACATGAATACAAAAAAATAATTTAAATTTTTTAAGGATACATGTGGGTTTACTTAAAAGCAGAAACCAAAAGTCACGACGAAAAATATTTGAAAGACCAAAACTTCTTGAAAAAATCTTTGGGAAATTTAAAAGAAAAATTTGATATAATGAAACGAGGTATATCATATGTTTATGACTTAATAGCTAGTGTGTACGTTTTTTTTTGTGTTTAGTCTGTGTTTTAGCTTGTAAGTTGTAATTATTGTTGAGTGAGATTTGGCTCCTTTAAAGTGAGAATTTCACTTTGAACAATTCTCCTTAGGCTATGTTTGGATTGATGGAGAGTGGTGGAATGGAATGGAATGGAGTGAGATAAAACCATGTTCCATTGTTTGGTTTTGCAAAAAAGGAATGGAATGAAATGGAGTGTGATGGAACTCATTCCATCCAATACCACCCATTAAGCCAAATTTTCATTCCCCCCAATTTGGGGTGTATCCAATGGAATGGAATACATAAATATTACAATGACAACTATGCCCCTGCCTTTTCTATTTCATCAACTGTTGTTCCTCCTTTCTTCGTTTTTTTTTCTCCTTCTTACGTTCACTGTGTCTTCTTTCTTCTTGCCTTTCCCATACTTCATACTACTTTCCCATTTTCTTGCTTACTTACTACCGCAGAGAAATTGACTGGCAAATTATTATGCAACAATCGTAAATTATGTAGGAACCATTGTTATGCACCGCACAATTATCTTCAATTCTAACTAATTAGTATTATACGTTTTTTTGCCGTTTATGCTTATTATGAACATGTATTGACTTGTTTATTCTAACTAACCAGTACTAACATTTTTTTCAATTACCCATGTTTATTATGGTGTTAATTTTTTTTTTAAGGAATATTATGGTGTTAATTGATGGCAAAATAAACATATATTGATTACACATTGATATTTTTAAACTAAAGGGTAAAAATGGAATAAAAAAATTATAACACGTTTTATTCCGTTCACTTTCTAAACAATGGAGTGGGAAATTAGTTCCATTCCGTCTTGAAATATCCAAACAATGGAATGGAATTTCTATTCCATTCTGTTCTGTCTCATTCCGCTCCATTAGTTTTAAGTTATCCAAACGGAGCCTTAGAGTGTAATGTGAGTGAGAACAATTTTTTTTTTTTTAAGTAACCTAGTGGTTGTTGGAGCTCACATGTTTTAAATGTGGAGAAATAAAATGTTTGGAGTTCGAACTCCGGCTCTTGCATATATTATGTATATGTCTTTATAAATTGAGCTAAACTCACATAGACAATACCAATTCACTTTAGAAGTAGTTATGTTCATATCAATTGAGTTAAGTTCAAAGAGACAATAAAAATTTGCTTTAGAAGTAGTGGGATTATATCTTTAATTTAAAAATTAAATTAAAGATATATATCATAGATAAATCATAAATATATTTTTTATTTTGGATTTTTCATAAAAAGTAGTTAGATTGGAATAAATCACATTAAAAAAATTAATAGTTATAATTGACTAAGAAAAAAAAAAAATTGACTCACAAGTAAAAAATGAATCGGAACATTCAAAAGCAGATGAAGTGAAAGATTGTGGTAAGTAGGTAACTGCCCAGCTAAAATGACTTTTTCAAAAAGAAAGAGAAAAAAGATTAGACTTATTACACGTCACACTGCCTGCATGTAGACAATGTTCTTTTTTTAATATTGTTCAACAAAATACCTTTTTCTTGGAAATTTGTAATGTACATACGCACGCACCATGGGACCCCACCGTCACTTTATTCGTATTAACCGTAAGATGAAAACAAATATTTTTGTAAACGCCGTGAGTTTTGCTTAGCGGGACACGACACCGTTTCGCGGTCAATTACATAAATTACCCAACTAAAATGAAAATATTTCATTTATTTAATCCAGTAATAAAAAGAAAAATATTATCACAAGCTCTAGATAAAATATTGAAATTGTTAGATTAGACGATATAATTGAGATTATAATCTCGACATCTTTACTAATATACAATAATTTTGCTATTTTGTCTATCTAAAAAAAACTAGGTAATGAATCGAATGAATTAAATGTAAATTTCTTTGTAATAAGAGAAATGACATTTGTACAACCACTCTATGACAACTTTTTGATAACTTTCTCTCTCAAACTCACATTATACTTTTATTCTCTCTCTTCCTTTTTCTCTCTCCATTGTTTTTGATTAAAGAAAAAAGAGAGAAAATAAATTGTCACAAAAATTGTCTCAAATGGATGTTCAAATATCACTACCCTTGTAATAATATTGTCTAAAACCACTTTTATATTGAAAATTGGTCCACACAAATTAATTAATTTTTATGGTTCGAGTCAATAAATATAAATTGCACTTACTTGGTAGGGACATTGCATAATTTATGCAGAGGCCGGGGTTCGAATCCCGAACAACCTACTTCTCCACAATTAATTGTGTGAGCTCTAATCATCAGATAAAAAAAAAGGTACATAATTACACATTTACGACAATTCAAATCATTTGATTTTGATCGAACCATTAACAAATAAGATGATTTGATTTTTAATTCATAATTTAAAATACCAAAATTGATCTATATCGCCGGACTAAAATCAAATAGTGAATTCTTACTTATCAATTGAAAATTTGATCTCAATAAATGTCACTATTTGATTAAATGAAATATTATAATGTGAAGGTTAAAAAAAAAACACACAAAAGATGCAAAACCACTTAATCCGATTTTTTATTTTATCTCTAGAGCAATTTTCTTACCCTAAAATTTGCGAAATGAGAATCTGAGAGAGAAATAAAAGAGGACGGTAACCAAGACCAAAAACCAACCCAAACAAAAACCCACAGACACACGAAAAAACGCTCAGTTCCATCAAAAAGCACACACACTATATTACTTCATCATCATCTCTACCATCGCGTCTCTCTCACTCTCACTCTCTCTATCTAGCTCTCATAAACACAGTTATTGTTATTATTCTAATTTTTTATTATTTATTTTATGAAGTTTTTGTGATGATCAATTGACGGTGGTGGTGGTGGTGGTGGAAGTAGACGGCAACAACAACGGCGAAAACGACAACGACGATGATAACATTTTTAGCCGTCTAAAAAATGACTCCGATCGAAAGCCCTAACCTTTTTCAACAACAACAACAAAATCGTTCTTCGTCCAAACGAAAATTAGACGAAGACGACGGAAACAACGCGTTAGATGATGACTTAGTCTATGTAAGAATGAGAAAAGACGAAACCACAAAAACAACTCTTCATTCTTCATGGACCGGCGGTGGTGGTGGTTCTAGCGGCGGCGATGGTGGTGGTGCTTTCTCTAAGAAAAAATCACCTATTCATTTCTTCATTCGAATGATGTCAAAAGGATACAACGTTGTTATACACGCTTATCCAGAAGAAACAGTGAAATCAATTCACCAACGAATTGAAGAAATGAAGGGAATTCCTCTTTTTGAACAGAGGTTGATTTTCAATGGTAAACAGCTTCAGTGGGAACAAACACTCGCGGAGTGTGGAATTCAAAACGACGCCAATCTACACCTTGTTGGTCGAATGCGTAGTACAGAACATCCTCAAGCTTGGCAAGTTGTTAATGATATGGTTTCTATTGTTTATGATCTTTGTCATGGTGTTAATCTTCCTGACGCTGTTAAATCTATTAAGAGTTTGCTTACTACTTATATTAATTTGGCTTTGGCACCTAAACCTAAACTTGATGCTGATTCTGCTACTAGTTATTTTCAGATTTTCATGAATTCTTCCGCCATTTCGGTTCTTGTTACGTTGTATGTTTCCCCTTACACGGGGAATAAGGCGTGTTCTGATACTTGTATTAAGCATTTTTTGAATGGTTGTAAAACCTCATTGTCCAAGACCTTTCATACGCAGGCTGCACGTGTGGCGTTGGAGTTTTGTAAATTGCTTAGTAGAGTTGGGACTCATGATCCTTTATATCTTTTTTGTCGAAGTAGTTTGGGGGGTTTTTTGGAAGCGGCTGAAATTTCACTTGCAGCGTCTGAGGATGAGAATCACAAAGGGTTGGTGTTGGTTCAGGATTTGTTTCCGTTTGTTCGTGAACTTGCTGATAGTTTGTTGAAAAATTTGGATTTGAGCTTGGAATCCCCTTCCCTTGCCTGTCCTTTGCCGAGCAATGTTGAGGATTTTCAAGCCTTTTTAGTCCCTGTGAGGACTGGAATCGAGCAGCAACAGGCTCTCCGTGGTTGTGTTGCTTACCACCAGCAGCAGGACAAGAACAAGAATGGATTGGTTGCTGAAGAGATTGAATACCTTCGTCTGTTGTACGATCAGTTGTTGTCCAAAATTGATACTTGCCTTCAAAAAATGGACAAGAGATTCACTGACAAGGAAATGGTGTTTGAGGAAAATTATTTTTATCCTGCGTGCTCTCTCTATCTTTCAATTTTGAAGGAATTGCATAAGATTTCTAAGCTTTATGATGGTGCTACAGAAGAGCTCTGTCATGTTTTGATGCGTCGAAAGAGTGTAATGTGTCTGATCATCGTTAAATATGCAAAGAGGGCCGACGAGCACCAGTGGATTCTTGAGTACAAGAATGTCACCAATTTCGAGGCTAGGAGGCATTTAGCCATGATGATATTCCCGGAGGTGAAAGAAGACTATGAGGAGTTGCATGAGATGCTCATTGACAGGTCTCAGTTGTTAACTGAATCTTTTGAATACATTGCACGGGCTGATCCCGAATCACTGCGTGGTGGACTGTTTATGGAATTCAAAAATGAAGAAGCCACTGGCCCCGGTGTGCTGAGGGAGTGGTTTCTTTTGGTTTGTCAAGCACTTTTCAATCAGGAACATGCTCTTTTTGTTGCCTGCCCAAAAGATCGAACAAGATTTCTCCCCAATTCTGGTATGTTTATCCAAAATTCTGAACTTACTTTTCTCACCTCTGCTGTTTGCCATGTGTTGGGAGTATTTTCAAGTTCAAATTTGAAAATGTTTATCAGTAGCTTGCATTTTTCTGATTTGGACAATGTTTACAATGATTTTTATTAGGATTACCAAATATGTTGAACAAGTATTTGAGGCTTAAAACCTTTGATAAAGAAATGTTTAGTAAGTCACACCCTTAAGAAACAATAGTGAGAGAACAAGAAAATGAAATAGAGAGCTAAAACAAAGCCTCACTTCATTAACCTTACAAATTGCAGCTGAAGAGTGAGGATTTAGTGGCTGTGTGAACATGCAATAGTTTAGTGAAAACCGGGTTGTTTGTTTGTCTATCATTACTTGTTAGCTTTTTCTTAGATGAAATGTGCTCCAATTTGATGAAATCCTTGGAGGACTATATCAATGAAAGGCAAACATCTCATATGGCAAAGTAGGCATCCATCACAAATGCTTCCATGATATAAAACCTCTATACTTGTATGAAAGTTTATATTTTTCTGCATTGATTTTGAATTTAATGAGGATTATCTGATTCAACCATTTTTGGGGCTGTTTTAGGGCCAATATTTCTTACTACATTTACTTCTGTTGCTTCTTGAAGAATGATGCATTGGCTCCTTATCTATTACTCAACATTCATGTAGTCATTTATCACATGGAAATACAATAGGTAAAACTGACCTATTTAAAATTCACATTACGCAACATGTCCAACCACATGCGCTTTTTGCCACTAAACATGATTTCAAATTTGTTGTTTTTAGTGGATAGGATTGCTTGTTGCTTGAGGCCTGTGTTGAAATTTTCTTGATTTCTTCTACATTGGAGTATATCTTGTTTCAGTCGTAATTGTTAAAAGTATTTTGAAATAACCCAGTTTAACTTGTCTTTTGTCTACTTGTTTAAAGCTTCCAAGGTATTTTGAAAGTATATCTTCAATCGTAATTGTTAAAGTATTTTGAGATAACCCTGTTTAACTTTATCCTTTGTCTACTTGTTTAAAGCTTCCAAGGTACAACATAATCTGCATCTTGAGTACTTCAGCTTCTGTGGTCGAGTTATTGCATTAGCTTTGATGCATAAGGTGCAAGTTGGTATTGTTTTTGATCGCGTGTTTTTCTTGCAATTGGCTGGAAAGCCTATTACTTTAGAAGACATAAGGGATGCAGATCCTGACCTATATAGAAGCTGCAAGCAAATATTGGACATGGATTCTGATTTCATTGATTCCGATGCATTAGGACTGACGTTTATTAGAGAAGTGGAGGAATTAGGACAGAGGAAAGCGATCCAGCTGTGTCCTGGTGGAAAAAACATTGTAGTTAATAGTAAGAACAGGGTGAAGTATGTTGATCTTCTTATAAAGGATCGTTTTGTAACATCCATAGCTGAGCAGGTGTCACACTTTGCCAAAGGTTTTGCTGAGATTCTTTCAAGTTCAAAGCTCCAGCAGTTCTTCTTTCAAAGTTTAGAGTCTGAAGATCTTGATTGGATGTTGCGTGGGAGTGAAGATGCCATTTCCGTCGAAGATTGGAAAGCACACACTGAGTATAATGGCTATAAAGACACAGATATTCAGATATCTTGGTTTTGGGAGGTATGTATTGTTGCTATTTTTTAAATATTATGTGATGTCTATTTCAGTGTTCTATATTCTTTATTTTTTTGTCTCTAGTGACTAGTGATAAGTATATAGGGAAAATAAGTACCCACTGCATCAGAGTCTCTAAGATAGTCTTTTGATATGAACATGTATTTTACCACAAGTAAATAGGGAAAATCTCCTTTGTGACAGCTCTGCAGAACTTCAATAGTCTGTAACCTCCTTGCCCTTAGGTCACAATTCACTCATAAATGACTAGATATCCCTTCCTCTTATTAACCACTCTTGTTCACAGGAAACTCATTTCTCCAATTATTCCGTCCCCCTTTCTTACAAATAAATTAACCAACTCCTAGAAACTAACCCACTCTAACTCTTTCTGTTAACATAGACCGATCACCTATCAATACTCACCTCTAAAGTTTCACCTTGTCTTTAATGTGAAGGGATTTAACAAATCAGGGACAGAGATGGGAACAGCCAAATGACTTGGCATTTGTTTATCTCGAAAACCCAATTTCACTTACAACTGAAAGTCCTGCCTCCAAGAGTCATTTTTTCTGGGTTTGAGTCCAGAAGTTCTTGTAGTGTTGATGGTTTGGCCGGATTGTCTGCTTTCAGGCCCTCTCTTCTGTGTGTCCCCAACCATAGATGAGAGAAGAAATCCCTGGACGACCTTCCACATTGTCCAATGAAAATGTGCATCACCATATGCTGTGTGACCTGCTGGGTGATGCTTAATATTAGCTAAGAAATCATATACACCACTTTTCACTACGGCCCACTCCTTTTTTTTTTATCATGTCTGTTGTTAATTCATCCCCTTCAATGACTGAAGATAATTATGGTGGTTTTATCAATGGATGTGTGTTGACCAGCTTGTGCGACATCCTCCCATCCATGGATGTTGCTCGTGCATTTCAATCTTTGCTTCATTCCAACCCTCAGTGCAATGCAACCCATAAAATATCGACTGAAATTCTCTGTTTTACTAACCTGTTTTTTTTTCTTCCAATGACCAACACATGACATTGGTTTATGCCATTTTTGGTTTGGTGTTGATTTCAAATTAAGACTTTGTCTCATCCTAATCTTTGGTTCTCCGTCCAGTTCCAAGATCCCTAGCTCTCCTCATTCTTCTTACTTTTCTGTGTACACTTCTGTCTTGGATCTCATCTTGAGTACTGCCCTGGCTTCTTGACAGGGATATCTGGATCAAATCATGGCAAGTACCACTTGTTTACTTCCTTCTAAAGGTCCTTCAGGACATCTTTTTGGTGAAACCACTATTTGAGAGAACCTCCTCTACAAGCCTAAGATATTGACATGCCTTCAAATGACCATGTATCGCTCCCACTCAACCTTTCTTCATTTCTGATACCATCATGTGTTTAAATGGAAGCATCTACAATTTTATGCAGAATTGTTTCATCTTACTACTAATATATATTAAATTAATGTTGAGAATTTATACAAAATGCTCGACTATTGTTACAATTTTTGTTGAGAAATTTGATTATCAACTTCCTCAAGCTATATTTAATTTACCCAAGATCTCTTAATCTAGGTTGTTATTGCATCCTCAGGTATTTGTTGTGCAATGTTTTTCTAACAACTTTATATATCAAGATTTGATAAGAGATGCTGCTCAGTTTTTACATTTCATATTTTAACAGTCTGTTTGAAAAAACTTGGCAGATAGTGGGGAGAATGACAGCTGAAGAAAAGAAGGTTCTTCTTTTCTTTTGGACGTCTGTGAAATATTTACCAGTTGAAGGCTTTCGTGGTTTGGGTTCCCGTCTCCACATTTACAAGTCCCATGAATCTGGCGATCGTCTTCCTTCATCTCATACATGCTTTTATCGGCTGTGTTTCCCAGCTTATTCATCTATGCCTGTCATGCAAGCTCGTCTTAAAGTCATTACCCAAGAACATATTGGCTCTAGTTTTGGTACTTGGTGAACATACCTGCAATCTGGAAAGAAACTGGTTTTGATTTGACTGCACATAGAATTATCGTTCTGCAGCTTTGTACAGACTATAGGAGCATCCCATCTGTTGTCCTCTAGTTGGATACTTTGAGAAAGTTGTCAAAGTTCTGTTTTGGAAAGTAGTCAAGGGATGTAATTTTATTGATCTTGGTCAAATGTTTATATGGATAAAATATTAATAATACAGGATTTGAAGGATTTTTTTTTATCTCTACATTCTAGTTAATAGCTGCTGGTTTGTCATCGGGAGTGTGGCACAACAATTAAGTTTGTGAAGTGCTAGCAGCGCATTCTCGAACACTTTTTGAAATGTGTTATGTATATGCTTGGTTTGGCGATAACATCAGTTTTCTTGCGTTCCAAGGTAAATGCATTGTGCATATTGGGAAACTATATGGTGTAGCAGCAACCAAACATGGGATCAAGATTCTCTCTATTGAAAAAAAAACTTAATAATGTAGAGATCTTAATCACTGATCTTGACCATTGATAATATGGAGGTCAATGGTCAAGATCTCCACATTATTTCCTCAAGTT
>Ga0315914_1009895_pt1 | contig 12075 bp, 9 predicted proteins | sample MpolenodulesMG_FD_203920 | JGI IMG/M metagenome (GOLD analysis project Ga0315914, IMG submission 203920) | Medicago polymorpha root nodule microbial communities from Los Angeles, California, United States - elongated nodules | ecosystem: Host-associated > Plants > Roots > Nodule | place: USA... | reverse complement strand
GGGGATTATATTGGTTTATCCTACATTCCAAGAGTAGTCCAATCTCCTTGCACTTCCAAGGGATTTCAATATAATCACACAAGATTACCAATTGGTCAAGGATACAACCAGGAGACTTCCAAATGCTTAAGCACACAAGCAATAGACTTTCAATGCTCAATCACAACTGAACGAGACTTCTAAATTTTTTCAAATTAATAAACAAATTTGTTCTTACACTTGAGATACAATCGGAGGTGTAAACAATACAAAATTAAACGGACTCTTAAACTTAGACTTTCTAAGATACAGTTTTTTATAAGAAATTCTTAAGTGTTTTATTTGCCTTTTGATTTGACAAAGTAAGGACACAATTAAAATAGTAGAGTCTTGTTATTGTGCTTCAAGTGTTCAAATCCTTATATAGGCAAGGACTTGAGAAACGTTGGAGAAGAGTGTTAGCGCATTAAGAGTCGTTAAAAAGCTTCAAATCAAGGACATTGGGCCATTGCCTAATATGGATAATGTCGTTAATTAGAAATTTAAAATTCCTTTGCTGAAATTGGAATTATCCGTTCCTTCTCTTTGTCCTTGAAGTTATTTGTTTGTTTCTACACGTGGTTAGAAGATAAACTGTACTATTAGAGTCTTGATATGGACAACTGATGACAGGTCATCTTACGTTATTCTTAGCATGTTTTTCAGTTATTTTCATTAGGTTTTAACAACAAAAAGGAGGAGTATTAGAACGATTGCTTATGATTTCGGGACTTTTGTAATGTTTTATATATTTGAGTCTGTAATTCGAGTTTTCCCAAAACATAGCAATTTTAGGGTGGTTTTGAAGTAATTCATGAAGAAATAATGCAAATCGGCAAATCAAGAACATCCGAAGAATGAAGAATTGTGAAGATTCAAGGAAACAAAGAATGAAGATTCAAGAGGCCTCAGAAGACTTACAAATGGGAGGAACTCTGTTCCCAAGTCCTGAGGCAAGTTATTTGAAGACTAAGACTTAAAACGATGGAAAATCGGAGAATTTGGGCCCAAGAAAGGATAACATGCGCCTAGCACATGACCAATGTTCCTAGCACATGAAATAGGCATCCATGCGCCTATGGCATGGCTTTTTCCATACACTCATGAGCTAGGAACAATAGCAATGTGCCCCGTGCATTTGAAAATGCGGGGCACAAGCGTCTTTTCCTGCTTTTATTACTTTTAATCCAAACCTAGGTAGAAACTCTCACTATAAATACCAGCCTTTCCTAATTCAGAATTTCTCGTTCAGAACTGTGGCAGTTCAAGATGAAAGCAACTTTGGAGCTTCGGGAGAGTTTCTATCTTCTGTATTTTATAGGGTATGTTTTTATCTTTAGTAATTTGGTTTTAGTTACCATGTGTAACTAAATCTTTTTAGGTTAGAATTCTAAGATGAACCTCTGCATATTTTTGTTGGATATTTATTTAAGAGGCAGGATCCGTTGACACCAGCTGTCAACGGTATCGTTGACACCAAATCCTAACCGTTGATTTAGTTTAATCTAAAAGCTTCAATTGATTCATTAAACAATGTCATGTGACACTTCCATAATTCATTTTACACCATCTTCATCGTTTTCTTCTTGAAATCCACCACGTCAAAAGAGACACCGAGTTTTTCACCGCCGGAAACCATCGATCATCATGCACACGGAAACAACCCATTCTATTCTTTTTTTTAGCAATAAACGTTTTGGATCTTTGAATTTTCACTTATATGCTACGATCATTTTATGAATTGTTTGATCACATAAGAGAGAAACAAGTTGATCCAAAGGTTGAGAACCATCCCAAAGACACACATCGAAGAATCTGCAACCATAGTTTGACCGTCTTTCTTGCCTACTGAAATTCAATTCCTTAATTTGATCCCAATTTCATAGATCTCTTGTTTCTCGTCACCCTAATAAAAACTTATAGAATTCCTTGACAACAATAATAATACAAATGATTTAATTTCATTCAGTAGCATCTTTATCTAAATACCCTTCTTCTAAACTTATTCCCACAAAAGATATTAAAGCCAACTATAAAGTTACGTGGGAATGTTTAACTTAGCAGCGCTCTCTCACTTGCTTCATCTCACTTCCTAATAGTGTGGATCAATTGCCATTTGTACCCATTGCTCAACCGATTCTGTTTTTCTAAGTGTATTGCGACATATGCTATTTTAAATCATATCACATTGAAAGTCACTATGGCTAAAAAACAACCACCATCTTCATCTGATCCACCACCACCCGCATCCCATTCCAATGCACCACCATCTTTATCACAGCCACCACCACCACCACAATATTTATTCCATCGAACACTATCTACACCGCAGCTACCATCCCAATCCAATGCACCATTTTCAACGCAGCAACCACAACCACCATATCATTTTATTGCACCATCATATTCGTCGCAGCCACCACGACCACCATATCATTTTAGTCGACCATCATTTTCGTCGCAACCACCACAACCAGCACATTATTCTTTTCAACGATCTTCTTCATCGCAGCCAGCACGACCACCATATTATTCTATTGCACCATATTCGTCAGAACCACCACGATCATCCCATTCAAATATTGCACAAGGTTTCTACCCACCTCGATATCGTTCTTCGATGTGGATAGCACCATCTAGATCACGATCACCATCACCATCTGATGCATCATATTCATCGAAGGCATCAAATATAAAAGATTACATCTGTATAGCCTTAGCCGTAACTTCTTGTGTTATCTATACGACTTACGTGGTACGTGAGTTCATTTTCTTTTGTTCATTCTTTATTTCTAATATATTTATTTATTTATCTTCTATATATAAAAATAAATATAAAGAATTGGATGATGGTGAGGTTTAATTGTTGTTGTTTCAGGCGTATTTAATTTACCGTGATGTAATCAAAGACATAAAAAAATCTTGATATGCAACTTCAAGAATGAGGAGTGATTGAAGATGACCAAGTGATCCTTTATTTCCTTTCCCTTTGCTCAAATTTACATTTTTTTTTTTGACAACAAAATAAAAAATTCCATATTAGTTACATTTTTAATGGATATGATAGAAATATCGCTTTCTTTTTCTTTTATTTCCTTTTTTAGCATTGGAGAAGCCTGTAGTAGCCTTTTTTTTTTTTTTTAGCTGATTATGTACAAGGGATCTCTTTATTAAATAAGCAAGAGAAGTACAAGTGATATTTTCTTTCAAAAAAGTACAAGTGATATTTACCGCACCAACACAAATAAAAAATACCTAATATCTAAGGCCCATCTTGCGAAAGAAATCAAGCTGAATCTCTCGAAAATTTGGAAAACGATACAGCCATGGTGGATGATTTCTTTAGGCATAGGTGTTTTTGAATTCACTTTTGATAACATGGAAGATCTTCGATTGGTTTAGGCACAAGGAACCATTAATTTGGCTCATGCTTTCTAAGTGGACCAAGGACTTCAATACATACTCTCAGAGGAAAACTCATACTCAGGTGTGGATTCGATTGCGTGAAATGCCACATGAATATTGGCATGAACGTACACTTCTTGAAATTGTTGGAGCAATTGGTACACCTTTAATTATTGATTGTGCAACAAAGAACCGAGTGTTTGGACATTATGCTCGTATCTTAGTCGATATAGGTTTTTCTTGCCGTGTACTCCATGAAATTATGGTTGTACGAGACGAATATGCTTTCAAAGTGGAAGTTTCTAATGAATGACTTCCAGACTTTTGTTCACATTGCCAAATTATGGGTCATGACGTCACGGTGTATCGTTGGTTGATTCCTCCGAAAGTTGAGGAAAAAAATTGATCGTGGTAAAAAAGTGGCTCCTTTTCCATAGAAAGTTGTTCAAAAATATGTTGAAAAGGAGAATGTGGGTGGCATTGGATCCTCTAAGGCTTTGAGGCGCCAACACAGCTCCCATGTTGACTACCATGTTAACAAAGATGCTACTGTTGTTCAAAATGTAGTGCATGCTTCATCTAATGACGACATTGCTGCCCATGTTACTAATAATACAACTATTATTACTCAGGTTGAACATCATTACTCTACTAAGGATACAACTGTGGAAAATATTTTGGTTGCAGAGATACATCTTGCGATTATGCTTAGTTTTATATCAAAATTGATTTGTTGTGAATGCATTGCAAGGGAGAATTGCAATCCTAATTATAATTAATTGTTGATTGGAAATGTTAAAAATCACACTTTTATTTAGCAACGGATTCATTTTCATGTTGTGACTCATTGATTTTTTAGTTTTTGTATTTTGAACTTGCATTTCATTAATTATGCAAACTTAAAATCAATAAATTTTTTGATTTATTACAAACCATGAATGAATTATGCACTATTGATGTTTGAAACTGTTTTAAAATTATTTAATAGGACTTTTGTGGGAAGACAAGAGAAATTTGAAGTTAAGTAGAGTTGATAAGTGTCAAGTTTACTAAAAATCCAACTTATTATTAGGGCATTTGTCAGCTTGTTTTGCAAGAAATCTTATAAAATTTCCCATTTTCCTAGTAAATCTTAGATAATTATGGTTTGAGTATTTTGTTAAGGTGTTCCAAGAGAAAGAAAAAAAATAGTTTTTGTTACTAAACCGAATTACGAAGCGTGTAACTATACCGACAATTCTTTAAAAGTAACTTCAAAAAATCATAATTGCTTAGTGGTGATTTCCCTAAACCTATTTTTCTGAATATGAAACAGTTGGTTAATCACATTAAAAAATGTGGTTAATGTAGTTGAGTAGATGATTAAAAAAGTGGTTAATGTAATTGAGTAAATAAATATTTCAATTAGGATAAAAATTGTGATAAATTCAACTACATGAGTAACTACAATCACATAATTTTGAGCATGATTTAAATGAACCATTTACGCAAGTGAATTAACAAGGTATCACATACGTAGGGAAAATTGGTGTGCATGAAACAATTTTTATGATTATTATCAACATAGCCCTTCTAATGAAAAATTAATTAGAAAAGAAAAATCCAAACAATTTCACCCAAAAAGAAAAGAAAAATAGTTTCAAGTATCGTTTAATTTCAGCCAAAACACAAAGCAATTTATAAACCAGAAGCATACAATTAATATGAAGAAGCAATTCTCCTCTAGAAGGGTACATTTTATTAATTGGAAGCATATGTATCCCATACCATGCTCGTAATTAGAAGCATATATCAACCAAAAAAGGAGTAGAGAAAAGTAAAGTTTCAAGTATCACCCTAATTTGAACCAGAAATGCATTATTATAAAAGAAAATCTACAAAGTTACTCAAGATTAATTCTCTTTCTAATTAATACTCCAAAGCCCAAATTGCAAAACATAGTTCCAGCATCACACAAATATATTTGGGCACCTGAAACAAGAATCATAATATTGCATGTGAGTACTTTAATTCACAAGTATATACTAATGAATGAAACACTGCATGAGTTAATATTCTTTGTAACCATTTTGATCCCAATAATAAAAATTTCAAGAACTCATGCATGCAGATTAATTAAACTTGATCAATATATAAATCAGAAAACCACAATTAAGTATCCCTTAATTAAAGAATTCATGAAGAATGTTCTGATGAGTCCAATAATGATGAAAACTACTAACCGGACTCGAGGGTGGTATTTGCATCTGTCACGGTGACGGAGGAACAGGGGGATTATTTCTTGCTGTTGATTCTAATGAATCCGGTGGAGAGCCTGACGAGACGGGTGAAGGGTCTGATGAGTTCAATGAAGTGTCTGATGAGACCGGTGAAGGGTCTGACGAGCTCGATGAAACGTATGTGGCGGTGATGCCTATCAATCCTCCTTGTGACTGTGAACTTCCTGGCGGTGGTTCTTGGAGTGAAAGATGTCGCTTTGGTGATGGCAGAGGATCTTGAAGTGAAAGTTTTCGCTTTGATGGAGAGTTTTGAGGTGGTTGTTGCAGCTGTGACAGTGTGGCTGGTGATGGTTGATGCTGTGACATGGTGGCTGGTGATGGTTGATGTTGAGACATGGTGGCTGGTGATGGTTGATGCTGAGACATGGTGGCTGGTGATGATTGATGATGCGACGTAGGTAAGTGCGTCGGTGATTGGCGAGGAGAGTTTGGCTGCGGCTGTTGTGGCAGTGGAGAGTTGTTTGGTGGCTGTGATTGTTGTTCAGATAAAGTTTGTTGTGGCGGTGGAGAGTTGTTATGATCCATGGTGTGATTTCTCAAGAATTCAATGGTATCTTGGATTTGATTATATATATAGTGTGTGTGTGTAAATGCTTCAATTAACTGACTAACGGTATTTTAGTTAGTTAGTTAGTTAGTTGCATATATATAACTGACTCAAATGCTGCTAGTGCTTCAGTTAGTTAGTTGCATATATATGTCACTGACTAACTCTATTTTTGTTAGTTACATTTTGGGCATATACAATAGAGTAATAAGTAGGGGATGAAAACAACTGATATACATTATAGTTAGAAGAGGAAATATAAAATTCAGGAGGAAATTGTAATTATTGTATTTTTAATTCAATTCAAAAACCCTTATAGAGTGATCAGATTCCCAGGCCAAGAAATTAGAAGCTACAAAAACCATGTCATCTTGTTGGCAGCCATAAAGCAATAACGAAGAATGCTCTTTTCCTCATACTTGTTGTTATGTCAGACTTTTCACTCATTTAATTTATGTTCACTCGTTCAAAATAATGATTAAATTCAAGTTTACTTAAAAACTTTCATCAAATATTAGGTACATATTGTCTAGTGTGGTGAACACTGAAAGGTGAGTGAAGCTATGGATATGCAGTAGTCTGCTCTCAATTATATCGATTTATGAGTCATGCCAATTACTTCCTTCAATTGAGTATCCTTTTATGATGAACATTGTTTTTGTTTAAGAATGTGCAAGAATTTTGCTCCTTCGAAGGTAACTTCCTTTTCTCGGCAACGGTTTGTGTTGTGCACAAGGTCTTTACTTAGGCAAAGTTGTTATACTATGTATGTTTATTATGGTTCATATTACAAATTTCGTCTTCATATTTGTTTGATGTAAATTTTCTTAAAAAATGCGGCATGTTTTTAGGTGGTCGGGTTGGGAGTTGGTGATATCTCCCAACTCTTTTTAATTGCATGCTTCTTTTGTTCATTTTGAGTTGGGACCCAAAGTATAAAAAGTTTACTGTTGTACAATGGTTGTATTTTCACCAATATAGGATGCATGATCTTCAACAATATGGTGATCAAATTCAGGTTTGTCTTAGAAATTGTTTTTAGCCAAAACCACATCTAGTTTGTGTCTCTATTAAGTGTGTTTTGTTGATTCAATATATTGTTATACCTCGATTGTATTAAAAAAATTATAAAAATTGCTTTGGCTAGAACAAAGTGGTTTGAGGATCATGTGGTCTCTTCTTATTAGTCGATACTAGGTTTCTTGGGCTACAAAGAATCTATGTGATAAACTTCTCGGTTTGTTGCAAGTACATGACTTATGGCTTGCATGTGCGAGCTTGATCAAGAAGTGTGTTGTTATCCAGACTTCGTTGAATATATGGGGCTCTTCGCTTGCATATACGAGCGAGCTCATCGGGTATGTTGACTGTCCACATGCCAAAGGCTAGTTTGATAGAAAAAGTAGGTTTACAAATAAAAATAGGATGTAGTTTAAGGGTTTCTAGAGAAAACAGAGAAATAGGTCTATTCTAGTTTTAAAAAATTTCATCCAAATAAGAGAAAAGAAAAAGAAGTTTCAAGAATCACTTAAATTTCATCCAAAATTCAAAACAATTAAAGAACCAGCATAGATAAATAAGACAAAATCCACAAAGTCACTCAAGCAATGGCCTCAATATTTTTATTTTTATTTTTTGCATCAGCTTCTCTTGTAAATCAATACTTCAATTTGCAAAACACAGTGCTAGCTTTATACAACTAAAGTTGGCAACTAAAGCAAGAATTATACAATTGCAAGATTACTTATATTAAAATAGTATACATATATGAAATTATGTTCTGTCAAAAAAAAAATGAAATTATGTTAACTGTGAATGCTTAAATTAATCAAAATCATCCATTGTATAAATCAAGCAACCATTATTAAGTTCCCATTAACACCGATGAACCATTATTAAGCAACAATTATTTTCGGTCATATTAGTAGGAAAAATCCGATTCTGTATTGTACGTCCTCTGCATCCATGTTTGAATTTCTAATGTCAAACACATTTTAGAATTTCACATATTATTGTTTTATTCATATGTAACTTTCTTTTTGTTTAAGCATTCATATTTAATTTTATTGCAACTAGAAATATTAATTTCAGTATTTTTAATTAATATGAATATGAAGAAAAATAATTGAACAATCATTTTTATAACAATAATTGAAAATTTAAGTTAGATGCTAAAGAGATGAAATTGTGAAGAAACATTATAAGAGTAAAATTGAGTGTAGAACTAGGAGTAAAAAGATGATATTGAGTGTAATAAATATGAGAGAAAAATGATAAAGATGCGTGATTCTAGATTAAAAATGACTTAACATCACACTCTTTCGGTTGATGAAGAAAAAAAAGTTTAGTTGGAAGTTGAAATTTCTCTCAATAATGAAACTAGAATAAACTCTTTTTCTTAATCAATGTACCATGAATATATATATGCAATTGGTACTTTATTTTATCTTTTCTTTAACAAATTGTATACCGTTAAAAAATTTCAATGATTAATTAGTTAAAAAGATTACGCATTGATTAAGTTTTTTTTTTAATTTCAGGTTAGTTAGTTAAAAGAGAAATGTGGGTATTGATCCAAACACAACAAATATGTTTCTAACTAATGCATAAATGCACTACTAGAAAATTCGCTTTTTGCGACGGAAATTTGTGAGGGTTTATGTTCTGTCGCAAATTCTGACGGATTTTGTGAGGGTTATAGTTATTATGTAACTAGCGACGGATTTTGTGAGGGTTTCAATCGTCGTTATATTTCAGTCACAAATTCTCAGAAATTTCAGCGGACCATGTTTTGTGAGGGAATTAACGACGGTTTTATTCCATCTCTATCTATTCCGTCAGATTTGCCGTCGCAATTTACCCTAATGCATTGTGTATTCTGTCAGAGATTCACATATTTTTATTAATTTTCCAAAAGCATAAAATATAATTAAATTTTTAGCTTAGCCGAGACTCGAACCTGAGACCATTGGTTTGCATGCAAGGCAACATACCACCACTCCACATTGACTCTATTGTAACTTGTTTCGATTTATTTTAATTAGTACTATGTTATAACATATTTTTGTTTTAAAACCTTTCATTTTCTTCAAAAAAATGTTACGTGCTGTTTTTTTTTAGGAACGTGCTGTTATTTAAATCCTTGTTAATTTTTTTTTTGGGTTAATTAAGTTTTTAGTCTCTCTAAATATTCACATTTTTCTTTTTAGTCCCTACAAATTATCAGGTTGGAGCTTTTATCCCTTCAAACTCGATTCAATTTCGTGTGATATTTTTTTTTTTTGAAGAAAATCATGTGATATATTGTTTGAACTTCAATAGATTTTTTAATTCTCCCAGGGACTTGGTGTATTGAAAAAGAAATTCCCAAATACAATACTACTGTTTTAGCTTTAACAGCAACAACTAGTGTAAAAGAAGTTGTTGTGCAAGCACTTGGTCTTGTTAACTGCATTGTTTTCGGCATAGTTATAATTGCACAAATTTATGGTGTTAAACAAGTACCAACTTTTTATTAATAATTTAAAATAGTTTGAATGGATGAATCATGTCTGATTTGAACATTGCAGGTATTCTGTTGTCCCCAAGGCCAATATGTGTTTGGAGGATATTGCTAAATTTACCAGGGAAAATCATTTTGATGAATGTGGCATCATCTATTGTCTTTTACGAATGGACTGTGAAAAGGTCACTGAAAAATTACTGGTTGGTATTTTCTTGTGTTCAGGCTCTTCTTTCTTTATCTTCCCCTTTTTATCATGCTTTGTTGTTTGTGTTTCATGGTCTCAATCTGCTATGAGATCTGATAAACCATGATTGCACTCTCGTGACCTCCTGCGCTGTTGGTCTTGTGTAAATGCGAAGATGGCATCTAATTGTATGGCTTGTTGTTTAGAAATGTGGGCATAAATGTGCATTTTATCATGAGAGCATGGTTCTGATCAACGTGCTTGTGTTCAAAGCCAATGGAGCAAAGATGAGATCAATATAATTTGTGTTACCGGGGCATTTGGAATGGGTATGCTTGTATCTTTGAAACTTCTTTTTGCATTGATTAATTAGTCATTGAACTCATTGTTGTTGACCATTGAATTAAGTTTCAGTGCTTGTAGGATTAGTTTTAGTCTAATTCAATTAATAATCACTTTTATACCACTTTGTTACATATTTTCAAAAAAAAAATGAGAATCTAAAATAAAATAAAAATAACAATTGCTTAAAATCATTAGCATTTTTTAAGTTGCTTCAGTTATCCACCAGGAGGATATATATAAGTGGCTTCTTGAGCATGAGTAAGCCATAAAGAAGACGTATCATCACAAGGAATATGATGGGTATCATAATACAATGTATCGGGTACGAAAAGGAATAGACAAAGGGGAATGCATCCCCGTTGAATTGCGTGAAAAATTGGAACAAAATTGGGAGGATAGTAAATAAGCAAAATAGAAGATCCTCTGATGGTTCATTGCACACTTGTGGGTCAATTCCAACAACTGAGCATTCTAAAAGATTAGTAAGTAAACAAATTATATTTGTAGGTAAAGCATTGTGATTTAAAAATTTTGTACTATAGAAAACTGACTCAAACATGACTCCAAGATTTTGGGAGGTGTTTCAAAAGACACACAAAATGACAGGCGATCCATCAAAGTGGGTATCCTCTAAATCTCAAATGGTTGCGGTAAGTTAACACTCGATGAGATTTTTATTTCTAGCCTTTTGTCAAATAAACATGAAACAATTGAAAATTTTCTAGTTATATCCTCATGTGGACTTGGTATGCTGGTGGATAGTCAAGATGATTGGAAATACTTTAAAATTAGTATTTACAATTGTCCTCATGTGTATTGATGCATGTTGCTATACTATAACTCTGTCATCATGTTCTATAATTGTTTTTTGTTATTTAATCATGTATATTGTTATATGTTGTCTGCTGCTGTGCTATACTTTTAAATGTTATGCATGCTTATCTTTCTTCACTTGGAAAGATGTCATGATAACTTAGTTATTACTTTTTTTTTTAGGGAAACTTAGTTATTACTTAAAAGCTAGTTGTAATTTGTTTTAAGTTGTTATTGGTTGGTTTATACATGAATTTAACTAAGGTAATTGTAGTAATTAATTTAATTTCATATTTTATATGGAAGAATTAAGACGAACTCTAATTTTGTAGGATGAATATGAAAGACGGATTTTTGAAAGGAACTCACAGCAAACAGAGGGGGATGATGTGTCTAATGACCATCAGTCAGACAACTTCATTTTCTTAGACGTAGTTGGAGGAGTCGACAAGAAGGTACGCATATATGGTTTGGGAGCAGAGGCAGGAAAATACAGGCCTTCTTCACCCAGATCATCTGACGGTATCTCACCATATGAATATGAGCATATGAGGACTGAAATGTCTAAAATGCAGCTGAAAACATGGAACTCAAGGAGCCGATGAAGACTAATGAGGAATTGATTCGTGCATCGCAAGAGGTGTCACATTTAGTTCAAGAGCAGTCACAGGAGGATTCACGTTTCCTTCGAGAGCAGTTCCAGAAATTCATGGAGTCTTTTGCACAAGGTTATTCACATCTACCATCATATCGACTTCATCCTTTGAGTTAGGATCAACATCTGTGTCCACCTACTTAATTATTTATCATATTTAGAGAATTTGACTATAACTTTTAGTTTCAAGTAAACGTTATAATACTATTTAGTAATTATTTCAATATATTTTGATGCAAAAGATAAGTAGTGTGATTCTTGTGAACGCAACCAAAAAGGTTTTTAATCAAATATTAACGTGATTTTTATCGTGTTTTGTTTTCT
>Ga0315914_1009891_pt1 | contig 12081 bp, 7 predicted proteins | sample MpolenodulesMG_FD_203920 | JGI IMG/M metagenome (GOLD analysis project Ga0315914, IMG submission 203920) | Medicago polymorpha root nodule microbial communities from Los Angeles, California, United States - elongated nodules | ecosystem: Host-associated > Plants > Roots > Nodule | place: USA... | reverse complement strand
GATAATTGGGGTGTATGATGAATGTTTCTTTCTCCTATCATCATTATCGTCGTCGTCGTCATCATCATCATCTCGACACTCAGACTCACTTCACGTATTTCATCTTTTCAAAAAAAAAAAAAAAAACTCTATCTGCCAGCCACATCCAACCCATTATTTGATGAATTTGTTTTAATTTGAGTATAAAATATTTGATTATGCATGGAAAACAAATTTGTTTGAAAAATAGGGAGTGAACTGTCAATACATTCCTAAAGGCTTGGGAATCCCTGAATAGGGCCTAGAAGCCCTCCTAAGGGCACAATCGCCCTCCCAAAAGGTCTCAGAGCCTAGGGCGCGCTCTGCCAAAGGCGCCGCCTCAACCAAACCAACGACGATTTCATAAATTCAAACATTTTTTTGATTGAAATCAATCCAAACCGAACCATCACACCCCTAACATCAACCATAAAACACAATGAAATACAAAAACTTATCCAATATAATCTTGTCATGTTTTATCTACTATTTATTGTTTTGTGAATGTAACAACATTGCTAAATTGAATTTGGAGATGTGAAATTAGGGCTAAAGAAAGAGAGAAAGATAAACCATCAAATGAAATGAATTTTTTATTTATTTCTAGAGTAAAGAAACAGGCGCATTGTATTGTAGTAATCCACCATTCAATGCTTTACCAAACTCACCATCCACTTCTCTTTCAATTTCACCCCTTCACTACTCCTCACTTCTCAACTACACCCTCCTCTCCACTTTCTCTTCACCCACTCATCCCCTCTCTCTCAGGTAAACTATCCTATCCTACTTTCATCTCAACTTCAATTTCTTTTTCACTTTCCATCATAAATAGATAAATTAGAAGACTTATCTTCTTTTAATTTTACAGGCTGAATTAACAATGGAGTGTGTGAAAGCAGAAGCAGCTTTGAAAAGCAGTTTTAACATAAGCACAGCAGTGAAACTCACTCCACAAACGTTGTTAGAAGACATAGCTCCTATCGATGATTTCTTTGTCGATGATTTCCTTAACTTTTCCAACGAAGAACAAGAACATGAACATGAACAAGACTTTCTTGAAGAAAAACAACAAAACCATACCCCTCAATACACCACCCAAAACCAAATTTCACACTCCATACTCAACAACCAGTTTGTTTCATTACCTACTACCGAACTCACCGTTCCGGTACTCTCTCTCTTCCTCTTACATTGAGAAAATATTATTTTAGTGTTTTTTTTGTGTGAAGAATTTAACCAAAGTTGCAATTTTTGTAGGTAGAAGAAGCTGCTGATTTAGAATGGTTATCATATTTCGTTGAAGATTCCTTCTCAGAATTTCCCAAAACAGAAAATCTCCAACTTCAACAAAAAGCTCATGAACCAAAACCCACGTTTTCAACAATATGTTTCAAAACTCCGGTGCCGGCAAAAGCAAGAAGCAAGAGAACAAGAACCGGAGTTCGTGTATGGCCAATTTCATTAGCCAATTCATCTTCAACCTCAAGCTCAACTACACTTTCTTCCTCAAACCTCGAGGAATGTTCAAAACCACCGGAGAAAAAAGCGAAGAGGATGGTCTCACCGGAAGGAGAAGCAAGAGGCGTGCCGCGGCGGTGTAGTCATTGTGGAGTGCAGAAAACTCCTCAATGGCGAACCGGACCAGGTGGGCCGAAAACACTTTGTAATGCTTGTGGGGTTCGTTATAAATCGGGTCGGCTGTTACCGGAATATAGACCGGCTTGTAGCCCTACGTTTTCGAGTGAATTGCATTCAAATCATCACCGGAAAGTTATTGAGATGCGGCGGAAGAAGGAGGTTGTTCCCGGTTTTTGATTGTTAGTATTTAACTTATTTTTAGTTTGAAAAAAAAAAATTAGGTTGTAGAACAAGTTAAATTAACGAGTCTTTTTCTTTTTAGTGGGTACATAGTTGTTGTTTTTAACGTTTGTTGAGTGAGTGATGTAGGCGTCACTATTAGGTGTTAGTGTTACTACTAAAACATAAGTTACATTATTATGTAACTTACTAGGAAAGAATGCAGTAGACTTTAATATTGAAGGGTTTGAAACCTTTAGTTTTTTTTTTTGTAATTTTTTTTTGTCTATTTTCTTTTAAAGCGGTGTCATTCATGTGTTTGAGTTAATAGCGAGTTTAACATCATTACGGTGATTAATTAATTGGATTTCAACAAAAATTACATTTTAGAGATTCAACAAAATTAGGGTTTTGTTAAACTCATAGTAATTCAAAACATGAACAAAATTTTGTCCAACTAAAAAAATTAATTTATACACATCCAATTTACACAAAAAAAGAGTTCTTCATTCTATCTTAGTTAGAATATTAACAAAGATCAAAGTAACACGTATTTAGCTCAATTACAAAACTTGATTTAGTACGGTTAGGTAGTATGTGACCATTTGCGCCCTAAAATACAAAGTTATCAACTTAGTTCTAGATCATCGGATCTCAATTGGATGGTCAAGGATCCTTACGCGAAATCAAATCCTACACTCACAATGCTTATTTTTACTTATATTTAGTGTTGGAGAGGATGCATAGATGTCATGACTATGAGATAAGGTATGGCATGGTTATGGATAGGTGGGTGAGTGAATAAGTTTGAAAATATTTTCAACTTTTGATTTGAGGTAGGGTATATGGTATGGCCGTTGGAAAGCATGTACTTTATGAATGATAAAAGGCAACGCATAAGTGGTTAAGTGCATTTGATGTGGCGTAATATGGACGTACTTTACACATTGGGAAACCGAAGCATATGGTGGTTACACAACATGATGAAACGGTTCCCATGATTTGAACCTTTCACCATCACTCCCAACTAAAGAAAATGTACCAATGGCTAGGAATTCGAAACCTTGATTTGGACTTTTAGTTTTTGGAGCTACGTAATCGACAGGGCATAAGCATTGATCGGAGAAAGGAGTTTTGGATTTTTTAAATATTTTAATGCTCATGTTTGTCCTTATTGTTACTATATATCCTTTCAATACATCGAAAAGATATTCTCTATTTAACATTATTTTACTTTGTTTTGGGACCTGTAGGGTAAAAAAGTAAATAGCAAATGATTAACTGGGGGAACAAGGTATTTGAATTTTGAATGTTTCCATTGCCATGTTTGAAGGCATATTAGGAAAAAAAGGAAAGTCATAATCTTTGTAATGATGGAGTGGCATGCTAAACTAGATTTTAGGCTTATTAATTATATAATTTTAAAAGTCATGTTGCAACTTTAATTATCACACTTATACGAAGAATACGAAACCTACTACCATATAAAGCACACCAAGCTTAGAAAGGTAATCATCAAATAAATCACTTTAACTTCCATTTCACAAAATGTAACAAAGGTTCACGTAACGATCATGTTATAAAGAAAGGTATCTTTGAGAAAGTGAAGTTTTAATATAGACTCTAACAAAAAAAATTGAGATTTGAACTCATTACAATGACTCAGTTGGCAAAGACATTGTAATATGAAAAGATCAGAGTTCGAACTTCAAATTACTCACTTATTCATCTTAACGGTGGTAACCACTAGGTCACTTGATAAAAAAATTAAGTTTTAATTTGTTTCTTCACAATATAAAATTGGGTTAATAGTGCTTTTCACCCTTGTAATATAGGTCATTTTCGGTTTTCGCCCTTATCAAATTTTCGGTTTGATTTGCATCTTTGTCAAACTTTTTTTTTCTTCCGGAAAACATCCCTCCTCCATCCAACTCATCAAATGCGCAAATGTGGCGCTGACTTGACTTTTTTTTAATTATTATTTATTTTTAATTGTCCACATTAGATTTTATTTTTTAAAATATCTGAAAATTAATTTTCAAAAATAAAAAAAATCCACAAAATCAGAAAAAAATTCAGATTTTTTTCCAAAAAATTTAAAAAACGAAAAATAAATAAGATTTTTTTGGAAATTCAAATATTTAAAAAATCATAAAAACTATTCGGTTTTTTTTCGAAATTAATTTATTTTTAAAGATATTCTGGAGTTTAATTTTCAAATTAGAAAAAAAAATACGAAATTTTTAAAAAAAAAGTCATATTTTTTTTTCCGAAAAAATATTTTTCAAATTTTTTCTACAAAAAAAAATTATGGAAAATATTTTATTTTTAAAAATCTGGATACATATTTTAGAAAGAAAAAAATTTAGATTTTTTTTTCGAAAATTTTATTCCAGATTTTTATAAAATCTTTTTTGAAATGAAAATTTTAGGAAAAAAAATTATAATTTTTTACGAAATTGTTGTATCTGAATTACAAATAAAAACATAAAATTTCAAAAAATCTGAATTTTTTTCTAAATTTGTATCCAGATTTTTAAAAATAAAATATTTTCCATAATTTTTTTTGTATAAATTTTTTTAAAAAAAAAATCTGACTTTTTTTAAAAATTTTGAATTTGTTTTTTCTAATTTTAATTTTTTTATTTTGAAAATTAAACTCTAGAATCTTTAAAAAAAAATTAATTTCGTAAAAAAACCGAATATTTTTTATGATTTTTTTAATTTTTGAATTTCTAAAAAAATCTTATCGTTTTTTTCTGATTTTTTTTTCGTTTTTTAAATTTTTTGGAAAAAATTCTGAATATTTTTTTTTGATATTTTAAAAAATAAAATATGATGTGGACAATTAAAAAAAAGAGAACAACCAAGTCAGCGCCACATATGCACATTTGATGAGTTGGATGGAGGAGGGGTGTTTTCTGGAAGAAAAAAAAGTTTTACATAGATGCAAATCCAACCGAAAATTTTATAGGGACGAAAATCGGAAATGACCTATATTACAGGGGTGAACATCACTATTAACCCTATAAAATTCAATTTTTTGTCCTTCACAAAAATAAACCAAGACACTTTAATTCCTAGTTATAAAAGTTTGGGCAAAGACTACGGTGGAAGACCTGTTTAGGTCTCCTACCGTGGAGACTTCAATTTTTTATTTTTTTTGCAAAATGGATGTCAACTATTAGATGCACTAAGTATATTTTAAATGGTAGAGATTTGTAGGTTACTTGATCCACTAAAATTCTATTTTTTAATATATATATATATATATATATATATATATATATATATATATATTGATTTTGAAAAATCAAATTGATTTTGGAATTATATTTAACAAAGGGTGTTTTTGGCAATGTTGGAAAAATTGAAAAAAAATCCCAGCATTGTTATACGCTTTTATTAATTCTGATTTAGTTTTAGTAATAAAACTATATAATAATTATAAAAAAATAATATTAGTAATTACATATTATGGTTTTTTTTTAAAGAATATTATGATATTTTTAAATAGGATTAAATATATCTTTGATCCCTATAAATATATTAACTTTTCATTTTAATTCCTCTAAAATTATTTTTCAATTTTTAGTCCCTATAAAAATTTTAATCATCAAATTTGGTCTCTATTTTTAAGTCAGTTCATGAGTAATATTTGTACTTATCCAAAAAATGTGTAATATTTGTATTTTTTAACAAAATTGTGTAGAATATTATATTGTAAACATCTTTTAAAAAATTAACTCAAATTATGTTAACTCTAATAAATTGGACGGTAATTTTGTTTTGGTAGTGAAATTGGACGGTAATTATTCCAACTAAAAAATATTAGAAATCATTTAAAAAATAAAATGATATGTTTTATGGTAAGAGCAAAGTAATATAATGGACATGAAATTATTATAAGAATTATTTATATACTTTTTTACCTCCTATACTAGGTAAACAATGTTCATCACCTACAAAAACAAGTCATTTAAGTTGTCCAAAAAAAATATATGGGGTCTCCCACGGTAGGAGACCTAATATGGTCTCCCACCCTAAACAGCACCAAAAGTTTAATTTCATCCGTGTTGTCAACTGTCTACGTGATCAAATTAAATGACAATATGACCCCTAACAATGATTGACAAAGGTAGAATTTAGTCTTAATACCTGATTTAAATGTCTAAATTATCTTCTTAAAAAATGCATGAAACCATATTAAAGCACTTTAACATGGTCTATTTCATAACTTCTATTTTCAACCCTGTGAAAATAAATTATTTTCTGCTTCCATATTCCTCATATTGCATTTTCGTTTTGCTACTCAGCAACACTTCAATGTTTTGAAATCTTACCCCCTGTGTAATGGCAATCATGAATGCTAATCATCTATTTCAATCTTGTTAGGATATATATTTTTTTAAAAGAAACTTGGTATATAACACTTAATTATGGATACATAGAGAATGCATCACTTGATAGGTGTTTGCTTCATGAAAAATGAGGGCCTTAGGATATGAAAAGCTTTATGAGATTTTGATCTCAAAACCGTTGATTATGGTTTGGTCTAGCTTTGCAATAGAGATTTAAATCCTAAAGTTTCTAATTTTTTAATATGCAAAATAAACCTAGTTAATTATGTTATATACAATAGCCAAGACTTAAACTCAGGACAATGAGCTAGGAAAACACGCACTTGACCAATGGACCAATGCATCAGACCTTATATTTTCAAATTGAAGATATATAATATAAAATTTGAATTTGAATATAAAAAAAATAAAATTAGGATGGTGTGGCAAAGCCTTGAACAGGTCCGCCCCGACTACATTGGTCAAGATAAAGAATTTTTTTTTTGGTCAAGTAATCTAGTGGTTAGAGAAATTCACCTTAAAGATGAATACGTGGGGTGTCCGGGGTTCGAACCCCGGCCCCTGCACAAATTGTGCATTATCCCTTACCAAATGAGTTAAGCTCATGGGACAAGAACTTCTTTTTACTATAAAAATTATAAAATATATATATTTTACCATGGATCCAAAATATTATAGTGAATCTAACAAGATATTTAAAAATGAACGGTTTATCAAGTAAGAAAAGACTCTTTATTTAAAGCGAACCTATATCACCATAAAAAGGTGGAGGGCTGCACATTGTTTTCGATTTTTTATTTAATAAGCAAAATAAACCTAGTTAATATTTTCCCTAAAAAAAAAAAACCTAGTTAATATTTCCTCATTAATTGGTTTAAGTTGGGTGCACGTTAGGATATGGTTGAAAAATTAGATAAGTATATATATTTGGTAGCTTTAGTCAAAAGTAAGTGATCTTTAAAATTTTGAAATTCAATGCAAAGAACGGTTAGTTATTTGGTAATTTATTTAGACTTTCATTAAAAAGATGCTATACAAGTAGTATTCTTCCATGTTTTAAAAAAATAGTATTCTTAATTTCACTATATCTTTATCTTACGATCGAACTATAAATTACCAATGCCCTTTTTTCTGAAAATCGAAAGGTTAACACAAAAAGAAACATGTTATACAACTAACAAGGTAGCATCCTTAAAAAAATAAAAATAGCAGGCAGTGTCTCTTCTAAAAAAATAGTTGCATACAACATAATGATCTCGGTAACGGATTTGGATCCTTTCAAACAAATTATCTTTTTTTGAGCAAGCTCAAACAAATTATCTTATGTTAACTATTATGCCTAAATTTAATCATTCATTTTCAATGAATCGGTTGTCAAAGTTTAAGAACTGTTTCTTTTAAAATGAAAGGTTGCTTAACAATAAAAAAAACTTAAATTATTAAATCTCAACTAAAGTGAAGTACTAATCTATTTTGGCTTTTAGTTTACTAATCGTACTATTAGAGTGAAAATTGGGCGAAACTCTAGTATCAAAGATTTCTTGTTGACGCATATATAAGAAAAAAGGATTTCTTGCTGACAGGTCAAGACAATTAGATGACTTAACTCAATTTATCAGTTCAAACTCTATAATAATTTTTCTTGTCTGATATGCTAATTGTGTCAAGCCAATCCTAGTGTTTGTTGCCAAGAGCAAACTCTATACAGACTTTAGTTTTCTTGTTGACTTCTAAATCCTTGTTTCAGCCCCCTCTATCTCAAGGTTTACATCTGATACAAGGTCTATATTTATAGTAAAAGTATCCCCCATAAAATTGGAACAAATCTAAGGCCAAAATATGATTCAGTTTTATTTTCTGTCTGTCAAATTCGGCCACCGAATTTTCACGTACCAACAGGCTGAAAAACCACAGCTAAATTCGGCCACCTAGCTATCCAATTCGGCACTGATTTTGACAACATCAGAACTCCAAGTTTCTTCAATTTTGAGTCACTTTCACAACAATAGATACAGTTGATAATGTGGTTGATAATTCAATTGAAGCAAAACCAAGTAATGTCGAGTCTTCGATTCATGTGAAATTGTCTATGGTCGAAAGCTTTCGTTGTTGAGAAGCCAAGTATTGTTGAAGCTTCCCTTGATGTGACATTCTATATTGAAGCTTTCATTTATGTGAAACCTTCTATTGATGGTGCCACAGTTTTCAAACTTAGTGATAATGAAGTAGACACATCATCTTACTTTTCCTTCGAAGATACATGAAAAGTTAGAGAGGATGTGATTGGTTGAGTTCGTCGACAAGCAAGAAAAGCAAGATGATAACGACAAATGAATTACTGTTTATCATTCTAAGATGCTTAAAAATGATGGGAAGCAATATCCATGTTTTCTCTAGATGGTTGAAAATAATAAGTCATATCTTTGAGTTCATTACAGCTCCAAGTGTCAAATTGACAAAAGAAATTTGGTGTCATGTTACGGACTTTTAAGTTATTTGATGTAATTGTTGTGTAGTATGTTGTCAATTTTCATAATGTTGGATTATTGTTGAATTTCAATGTTTTGTGTATTGCTAATGTAATTTTGAATTAATGCAATTAATGTCATTGAATTATGAATGATGATGTTTTGATGTTAATTATGAGCGGCAATTGTTGTTGAATTGGTGCAGTGTTTGTTGAATGATGCTTATGAGTTACATGTGTTTAGACATGCCATTTTGTGTCATGTGTGAAGTGGTTGAATACGACGTACATTTGATAACAGAGGGAGAATTTGTTACCCATAAGAATTTGGACCAAGGGAGAATTTGTTACCCATAAGAATTTGGACCAAATTAAACTCTTATAGGTCTTGATGTTGACAATATAATTCTCCTTTCTTAATAAAATTAAATTAAAGAATGCACTTAATTTATTGCTAAATGGAGTAGTAGTGTACATAAATGTATAATTTAGTGGATCAATTAATCATGCTGTTTTCATAGTTTTGTTAACCAAATGCAAGTAATATTTTAGTTAATCGAAGGTAATTAATTATTTTTTTGTCACGGAAAGTTAATCTAAGGTAATTGGAGGTAGTTACAACTTACAATGTGCAGCATCTTTCGTTATCAGCTCAAGTGCCAAAGGTTTGTCTCACATGAAAAAAAGGTCCACCACTACACAAAATTGGTATAAATAATCTCATTGTCACACAAAATATAAGACAAAATTAGAAGTATATTTTGATTATTTAGTTGCTAATCCTAAACCTTATATATACTGTAATTGTTTTCCATTGGAATTGAGAACTACTTTCTTTTATGATTTTGAGTGTCTCGTATTAGATATACCATTGTTTCAGCTCAATGATAAAAGTTTGTGTTTTTTTTTCTTTTTGAAGAGGTTGTAAAAGTTTAACTTATCCTTCCAATTATTATTATTTTTTAAATATTTGCTCGACGTGAAAAGTTAATTTCATGTTTGATTTTTTTTGTGGTAGTTGGGATTTGAACCCCGATCCTTGCATATATTTATCTATTAATATTGTTATGATTTTGTTAGTTTTACGTATAAAAATGGATAAGAAAATCATATTTGTGCCGAGCTTTATGATAAAAAATAAAAAAGAATAAATCTTTTCATACGATGTCGACAATGATACTATACAAGTGATTAATTACAAAATTTATTGTCTTTCACTCCACCAAAATGAAACTAACAAAGTATATAAAAATTCTTTGTAGTTTCGTGGCAATCTTGTGATACCAATTTCCCAACTGTTCCCAACAACTTTCGTAACCTCTAGCAGCTCAAAAGTAAATATTGAGAAAATAACAATATTGGAATGATAGTTAACTCTTTGAAGAAAAGACTTTCTTGGTGGAAAAGGGGATACACCTATCTAATCTAATAAACTTGATTCTAAATAGTCTTCAATTATTCTTTTCTCTTTTTACAAAGCCCTCCAAAAGGTTTTGAATGTAGTATAGTATCCAAAATACAAAAAAGGTTCTATGAGGTGGAGGGTTAGAAAAGAAGATAGTAAATTAGGTAAGTTGGGAAAATGCGTGTCTACTCAAGGAGGAAGGCGAGTAAGAAGTAAAAATCATGGAATTGTTTAATTTTGTTGTTTTTTTTAGTAAGTATAGGTGTGCCACAAACTCAAATTCTGTTTGCCAAGATCTTATACATTATAAGTAGAGGTGTGCCACAAACTCAAATTATATTTGAAAACACGTACCCACATCTTTACTTTCTTTCATGCAACAAAAATTCCTTGTGCTAACAAGAACATTTACTTGCAAAACAAGTAATGCAGATCTCCTAAGTCTATGATGGAGTTCATCAACAATTTTGTATGTTTTGCTTTGATGAAATTGAAAGTCATAATCATCTATTTTTCTCATGTTCTATGTCACTAGAAATTTGGACTAGTACCTTGAGAGTTGGGGGATTGAGGTGGTGGGATACTTCTCAACTTTTAATTCACTAATGAAAGGGGGAAAGTGGAAAAAATAAATGTGTCTCATTTAGTATAGCTCGCAACTTTTTAGTTTTTTTATAAGCCAAAATTTATTAGCAGATGGTACAAGGAGTACTTAAAACCCATTACAACACGCCTATATCAAATATGTTGGAGACAAGTGAGTGTGTTAATCCACCAATTTGATAAAACAAATTTTTAATTTCTACCTTCTTCACCCATAAACCAAGACCACGACAATCTCTTAATCTGATCTACAACCTCTGCAGTATTAACAATTTTCATGTTGAAAAGAATATCCTTGTGCTCCAACTAAATATACCACGACGTTGTTAACCAAATTAAATTAGATACTTTCTTTCCATTCTTCCCTCTGCATAATCAGTTAAATATCATAAAATTATCAACCAATTCAGCCCCCAATCACTTTTATTCCAAGCCATCCATTTAAAAATAGAATCCCAAATTATCCTTTTCTTTGAACAATTTTCAAACAAATGACTTGCAGTTTCAATTTCATTAAAACATAATACGCAACATTGTTGATGCACATCATGTCACGTGTATAGTTAACTGCCATGTCATAGGGTTTAAAAGCCAAAACAAATGGAGGGTGTAATTGACTAACGTTTGATAATTTTATGAGGGTTTTTGAAGTTTCTTAAAAATCTGAGGGATTTTTGACGAAAATTACTATTTTGGGGTTTTTTTTTTCCTATTCACTCTTCAAAGTATATGAAACTACCGTATTATAATAGATTTTGAATATCTCTTGTACTTACATCAACCTATTTTGCTTATAAAAAAATAAATAACAATTTTAAATTTAAATGAAGATGAAAATTGGTTGAACAAGTACTATTGGCCATGCTAATTTACTAATTAAATTTCTGAAACAGATTATCAGAAGTTTTTTCATCTAAATCTAAAACTAGAGTAAAAGACAAAAAAAAAATGAGATTTGTGCCGCCACAAAAAAAAGAGAGTTTGAATTCTGGTCATGATTGAAGGCAAAGAAAACGTAAAGCATATTAAAATCGTCATAGCAGTAAAAAAGGCTCTTTAAAAAGAACAGTAAAAAAATTAAAGGTTACATTAAAGATGATAGAGTGTGGTCCTGTTTGAATAGTAGATGAGCCCGTCACTATACTATGACTGGATTATTTTATTACTATACTATACTTTTGACCCGTGGGATGCATGAGTTTTGTCGACTATAATTAGGGGTGGCAAAAAAATCCGTGCCCGTGGGTATCCGTGGATAAAATCCGTCATGGGCACGGGACGGGTAGCTAAACGGGTACCCGCGGATATAATAAACGGGTATTTAACTACCCGTTACTTTATGGACACGGACACGGATATGATGATACCCGTGCCCGCGGGTATCCGTACCCGTTAATAAATTCTGTAAATTACTAAAATATCCATGTATA
>Ga0315914_1009890_pt1 | contig 12082 bp, 10 predicted proteins | sample MpolenodulesMG_FD_203920 | JGI IMG/M metagenome (GOLD analysis project Ga0315914, IMG submission 203920) | Medicago polymorpha root nodule microbial communities from Los Angeles, California, United States - elongated nodules | ecosystem: Host-associated > Plants > Roots > Nodule | place: USA... | reverse complement strand
TCAAAAAAAAAAGAAAAAAGCACAGGAATACGCTCATCTCAAAATTTTAGATTCAATACTTTTCGATGTCAATTTCAGTGAACTATTTTAAACTCTTAAACAAACACTCAAATTAAGGATCCCTAACACATAACATAAAAGGATATCTAGTTAATGAAGGATAATTTTAAAAATGAAGTAATAATTCTTATAAAACCAACGAAATTTTATTTTTCTTAATTTGTGTGTCATTTACTAAAACAAATTAATAAATTATTTAGTTTTTAAAAAACATCTGATTTCACGTCAAAAAAACACCTGATTTAGTTTTATATGTTTTTAATACATAATTTTATATTGGGTTAATAGGGCTTTACCTTTGTAATATAGGTCATTTCCGATTTTACATCCTGTAATTTTTTTATTTACCCCTGTAAAAAAAATTATTTACCCCCCTAATAGGTCATTAAAAAACGAAATTTTTTGAATGACCTATTAAGGGGTAAATCAATTTTTTTACAAGGGGTAAATACATTTTTTTTACAGGGTGTAGACCCGAAAATTACCTATATTACAGGGGGTAAAACCCTATTAACCCTTTTATATTCTAGAAAAAAAAACTTAATTTTATATTCTTTTTTTAATATTTATTAAAATAGTGTATTTAATGTTTGATACATGTATTTCTTCAAAAAAAGAGTTTGAGTCATGTATTATTATGTCATTTTCTTTTTTGAGGAAATATTGCTGTCATTTCTAATTAAGTAAAATATTTTAGATTAAATAATATGAAATAAATTTAAAGCTATCTCCTTAAGAGAGGAAGAGGTCCTAAGCAGTTTATTCCTTAGTGAAAAACTGGTTAGAGGAGCTTGATTCTCCTCAAGAAACCAGAGGCCATAGGAGAGGCACATCCTTCAACAGTTCCACCTTTGTATTTTTTCTGGACTCGTGGTGTCATAAAATTGTTGTTACGCTGAAAAAAAGAACAAACACAAAAGCAAAAGTACTAAAAGGTATGAACATTTTTTGAGCTACATGCCATGTCGTGTTCTTAAACAGAGAACGTGTTTTTAGCAGAATTTTGATCTCTCTACTTTTCATGCTTTATCATCTTTGTTTTTTTGTCATCATTTCAATCAACTTGTCCTTTATATGTTTTTACAACCTTCTTGTTTTTGTTTTCATCACCTTTTGCCTTATCATCATCATCATTGTTATTGTGTTACACGTTCATCATTATTATATTATTATTATATCTCATATACTAATCATTTTTTGTCACAAACATGATGATATTGTTTGTGATTCTTTCAGGGTATGTAGTAGAGAAGAAACAAGATTATTGAAGATATTGAATATTCAAGAGATTGATTGATTCCACATAAACACAAACATGTCTTCTTTAGATTCAACTTGGATCACATCTCTTTCATGTTCACCTTCTTCAGGTGATGCTGCTGCATATGCATTACCTCAATGGTTGAGATTCATTTTCCTCTCACCATGTCCTCAAAGAGCTCTTCTTTCAGCCGTTGATGTCTTACTCTTGTTTACTCTATTAGTCTTTGCCATCACAAAGCTCTATTCTAGGTTCACTAGTTCCAATAGAACCAACACAGAAGAAATCAACAAACCCCTTATCAGTAACACAAGAGCTTTGAACACAAGAACAACTCTATGGTTCAAGCTAACTCTAATTGCAACCATTGTTTTAACTGTATTGTATACTGTTGGTTGCATTTTAGTGTTTAGCAGTTCCAATGTTGAATTACCATGGAAACAACTTGATGGACTTTTTTGGGTTGTTCAAGCAATAACTCAATTAGTCCTTGTAATCTTAATCATCCATGTCAAAAGATTTGAAGCTGTTGTTCACCCTTTATCGCTTCGAATTTATTGGATTGCGAATTTCGTTGTTGTTGCTTTGTTCACTGCTTCTGGCGTTATACGTTTGGTCTCTTTGGAGGGAAATTACTTTTTCATGGTGGATGATGTTGTATCTTTTGTTTCATTACCTTTTTCACTTTTTCTGCTTTGTGTCGGTGTTAAAGGTTCCACTGGTGTTATTAAGTCAAGAGAAGAATCTCAATTGGTTATTGATAATGATGAGGAAACAAAACTAAATGGTTATGATGATCATGGTTTGAATAAACCAAATGCTACTACTGGTTTTGCTTCAGCTTCTCAGTTTTCTAAGACCTTTTGGATTTGGTTAAACCCTTTGTTGAGTAAAGGGTACAAGTCACCGCTTAATATCGATGACGTTCCATCCCTTTCTCCACAGCATAGAGCTGAGAGAATGTCTGTTATCTTTGAATCAAAATGGCCTAAATCGGATGAGAGGTCGAAGAATCCAGTAAGAGTCACATTGCTTCGGTGTTTCTGGAAGGATATAATATTCACTGCTTTTCTTGCTGTCATTAGGCTATCTGTTATGTTTGTTGGACCCGTTTTAATTCAAAATTTTGTTGATTTCACTTCTGGAAAAGGTAGTTCTGTGTATGAAGGATACTATCTAGTGATGATTCTTGTTGCAGCAAAATTTGTTGAAGTTTTGACAACTCATCACTTCAACTTCAACTCTCAGAAACTTGGAATGCTTATAAGATGCACTCTCATTACTTCTTTGTATAAAAAGGGGTTGAGGCTATCTTGTTCTGCAAGACAGGATCATGGTGTTGGTCCTATTGTGAATTACATGGCTGTTGATACTCAACAATTATCTGACATGATGCTTCAGTTACACGCCGTTTGGATGATGCCGTTTCAAGTTGGTATTGGTTTGTTTTTGCTGTACAATTGTCTCGGTGCTTCGGCACTTACCGCGCTTGTTTGCCTTCTTTTTGTTATCGTGTTTATTGTGATAACAACTCGACAGAACAAAAACTACCAGTTTCAGGCGATGATAAGCCGTGATTCAAGAATGAAAGCTGTGAATGAGATGCTTAATTACATGCGTGTTATCAAGTTTCAGGCATGGGAGAATCATTTCAACGATAGAATCTTGAGTTTCCGTGGGTCCGAATTCGGGTGGCTATCGAAGTTTATGTACTCGATTTGTGGCAATATCATTGTGTTGTGGAGCTCTCCTATGCTGATATCAACTCTCACTTTTGGTACTGCGCTTTTGCTTGGAGTTCGACTTGATGCTGGAACTGTTTTCACTACAACGTCTGTGTTTAGGATTCTGCAGGAACCTATTAGGACTTTTCCTCAGTCAATGATATCTCTTTCACAAGCATTAGTATCACTTGGGAGGTTGGATAGGTACATGTCTAGCAGGGAACTGAGCGACGATTCAGTTGAGAGAAATGAAGGGTGTGATGGAGTAATTGCTGTGGATGTTCAAGATGGTACCTTTAGTTGGGATGATGATGGCCTAGAACAAGATTTGAAAAATATTAATTTGAAGGTCAATAAGGGAGAACTCACAGCTATTGTTGGTACTGTAGGGTCTGGCAAATCTTCTCTTCTTGCATCAATTCTCGGTGAAATGCACAGAAATTCTGGAAAGGTATCGTCATTTTAAGCTTACAATTTAGAAATAAGGGCCGCAAATATATTTAGGCCGTTATTTTGTTTACTATGAGTATACTAATTTGTAGAACCAAAGTTCGAATTCTTGCTGAAATAATCCTTGACCAGCTTTTACTTACCTCCTGGCCAAACTCCGGATTACCAAGGCTTCTTTCCTTGAGAGCCGGAGGATTAAGAACTTAAGATAAAAAATGGGCATACTAATTTGTAGCTTGATTATTTATTTTGTACACAGGTTCAAGTTTGTGGGAGTACTGCATATGTTGCGCAAACTTCTTGGATTCAAAATGGGACAATTGAAGAGAACATTCTGTTTGGTTTACCAATGAACAGACAAAAGTACTATGAAGTTATCAGAGTTTGTTGCTTGGAGAAAGACTTAGAAATGATGGAATATGGGGATCAGACAGAGATTGGAGAGCGCGGCATAAACCTCAGTGGCGGTCAGAAGCAGCGTATACAACTTGCACGAGCTGTATACCAAGACTGTGACATATATCTTCTTGATGATGTCTTCAGTGCAGTTGATGCTCACACTGGCACTGAAATATTTAAGGTCCTTATCCTCTCATCCTTTCTGTTAATGCTTCCTCCTTCAGCATTAGTTACACCATCAATTTGTCATAATCATTGAATTACTAAAAATATTTCACTTCAATCATATTTAACTTTTATACAGGAATGCGTGAGGGGAGCTCTAAAAGGCAAGACCATTGTTCTTGTAACACACCAAGTAGACTTCTTACATAATGTGGATCGTATTGTGGTAAGTCTTTTTTTTTTTCAATCATGTGTGTGATTCTTGGTGATGACGAGTTCTAACATGTATATACATTTGCTTGCAAATAGGTGATGAGGGATGGAATGATAGTTCAATCGGGTCGGTACAATGACTTACTTGATTCTGGATTGGATTTTGGTGTTCTGGTAGCTGCACATGAGACATCTATGGAACTAGTAGAACAAGGTGCGGCCGTGCCTGGTGAAAATTCAAACAAACCGATGATATCTAAGTCAGCGTCTATTAACAACAGAGAAACCAATAGTGAAAGTAATTCTCTTGACCAGCCTAATTCTGCTAAGGGAAGTTCAAAACTTGTCAAAGAAGAGGAAAGAGAAACCGGTAAAGTTAGTTTCAATATCTATAAACTCTACTGCACTGAGGCTTTTGGATGGGCGGGAATTTTAGCAGTGCTCTTTCTTTCTGTGTTGTGGCAAGCGTCTATGATGGCTAGCGATTATTGGCTTGCATTTGAAACCTCAGTCGAGCGTGCTGATGTCTTCAATCCTGTTGTGTTTATTTCCATCTATGCAGCTATTACTATAGTTTCAGTTATTTTGATAGTGGTGAGATCCTATTCTGTAACAATCTTTGGGTTAAAGACAGCACAGATTTTCTTCAATCAAATTCTTACTAGCATCTTGCATGCTCCCATGTCTTTCTATGACACCACTCCGTCCGGGAGGATTCTAAGCAGGGTAAGATTTTAGGGCTCAAGTATTCTGTTTCTAATTTAATGTTACATGGAATAAACTAATTCATATTAATATAAACTTTTACATTAGTGTCATATTTCAAATATGCATGTATAATTATAACTTTTTTTTTTCTTTTTCTTGAACTTTCACAGGCGTCCACTGATCAGACCAATGTTGATATCTTCATCCCTTTGTTTATCAATTTTGTGGTGGCCATGTATATTACAGTGATCGGCATCGTCATAATCACATGCCAGAATTCTTGGCCTACGGCTTTCTTGCTAATTCCTCTTGTTTGGTTGAACATATGGTACCGGGTATGAATACTCACTTGTTTCACAGATTAAATCCGTTATAGGACTCAACATATCTCATGCACATTATGCTAACAATTGATATATTTTTTTCCTTTTGGTTTTGCAGGGTTATTTTCTTTCAACATCTCGTGAATTAACACGTCTGGATTCAATTACAAAAGCACCTGTCATTGTTCATTTCTCTGAAAGCATTTCTGGGGTCATGACAGTCCGCGCATTCAGAAAACAGAAAGAATTTCGTTTAGAAAATTTTAAAAGAGTGAACTCTAATTTGCGAATGGATTTCCACAACTATAGTTCCAATGCGTGGTTGGGTTTCCGCTTAGAATTGCTTGGAAGCCTGGTGTTCTGCCTTTCGGCTTTGTTCATGATCTTGTTACCCAGCAATATCATAAAACCAGGTAAGCTACTAAAAATAGATTTGTATAATGGTTGCCTTGTCATAAGCCACGAGGCTGGTACTTTTTTCAAAAATCAAATAGCACTTAAATATGTTCATGAATGAATATTGATATTCCTTTTTTCTTTGGAAGTTGTGCAGATGATTAATGAGTAAAGTAACGAAAACTTATAAATTTCAAACAATAACATTGCAACATACTATTACAAAACAAAGCAAAAGTTAACAAAACAGTAAAATCACCATACCTTTCTATAGACAAGGGTTCCACTTCCACCTGTTTCCCAACAAAGAAAGTGGCCCTACTCCCCCAATCTGCTTCCTTCCTCTTGCCAATGTTGTCGCCTTATTCTAATGGAGTAGTCACATCTCATGTGACATGTCCATCCCTAAGAATGCAAGCATGCAATGCAACAGTAGGTAAAATAGGAAATAAAGTTAAGAAAATTAGTTCCAAGATGGTGCTCTCATTTGTACCCGTAGTTTTGGTTAGGACACCAAAGGAGTTATATGCAGATGGTCAAGGGTTCAATCCCTGCAACTAACATTTCCCCCTCCCTCTAATAAAACTGACTACTAACATTTGCCTATCAAAAAAAGAAACGAAAAAGTTGATGGTCTTTTTAATTGCTCAACTATAATATGCAATGTAGGTTTGTAAATACATGTCCAAATACAAGTAGATTGGAATATGAAGTATATAATGTATCTTGGATAATGATGATTGTCGTGTCTTGACGTGAAGTAAAAGTTTGTATGGCAATAAAAACTTACATATGACTAACATGTATCTTGGAATGATATTTATATTGCAATAAAATTTTATTGAGATGATGAACTGACTGGATTGTTGTGCTTGGTGTAGAAAATGTTGGTTTATCTCTATCTTATGGATTGTCGTTGAATTCCGTGCTGTTCTGGGCTATATACATGAGCTGTTTCATTGAAAACAAAATGGTATCTGTTGAGAGAATAAAACAGTTCTCAAATATTCCATCAGAAGCAGCATGGAACATTAAGGATCGCTCGCCTCCTCCAAATTGGCCTGGTCAAGGCCACGTTGATATCAAAGACTTGCAGGTATCTACATTAGTATTAAATTGATTATTTCCTGTGATAAAAATATACATTCTAGTGGCAGTGATATATTTTGTCAATATAAATATAAATTATAAATTAAACTTCTGTCAAACAGGTCAGATATCGTCCAAACACTCCTTTGGTTCTTAAAGGCATTACTTTAAGCATTAGTGGAGGAGAAAAGGTTGGTGTTGTTGGTCGAACGGGGAGTGGAAAATCGACTTTGATTCAAGTTTTCTTCAGGCTGGTGGAACCTACTGGAGGGAAAATAATCATTGATGGCATTGACATATGTGCCTTAGGACTTCATGATCTCAGATCTCGATTCGGTATCATCCCTCAGGAGCCTGTCCTTTTCGAAGGAACTGTCAGAAGTAACATTGATCCAACTGGACAGTATACAGATGATGAGATATGGAAGGTAATTAAAAATTCCATCGCTGTTTTGGCAAAGTCTAAATCTTTGCTTGACTTCACTGGTATAATATGACATATAATCGACGGTTGGATTGGTAAAATTCAATCTTTGTAATAAGTTATTAAGCTGAGTAACTCTGTACTAACTTGATCCTTCAGATGTAGTTTTCGGCATCATTGGCAAATAGTCTTAATTATAACCTTTGTATTGTTGTAGAGTTTGGATCGTTGTCAACTAAAAGATACAGTGGCATCAAAGCCTGAGAAACTTGACTCATTAGGTATAATTGAAAGCCCTTACCATTTTCCTTGAACTACTTGAATTTCACTTTCATGATTATTCCATTTTTCTTTATACTAATGGCATGCCAATGTTATTTATAGTGGTTGACAATGGAGATAACTGGAGTGTGGGGCAGAGGCAGTTGCTTTGTTTAGGGAGAGTTATGCTTAAGCAAAGCAGACTGTTATTTATGGACGAGGCTACAGCTTCTGTCGATTCTCAAACCGATGCTGTAATTCAGAAGATCATCAGAGAAGACTTCGCGGCTCGTACCATCATCAGCATTGCTCATAGGATACCAACAGTCATGGACTGCGATCGAGTATTGGTTGTAGATGCAGGTAACAATATACTATCTTTTTTTTTACATTGTCAGTGCATAGTTATTAAACATTAATACTATTTTGTAATGTATAGTAGGCTAAATTTGGTTTGTTTGTTTTATGTTAATAGGTCGTGCGAAAGAATTCGACAAACCTTCAAACTTGCTCCAGAGGCAATCACTCTTTGCAGCTTTGGTTCAAGAGTATGCCAACCGTTCTACTGGACTATAACCAAACTCTAGCTCTTCTCCACCATCAACAATAGCATATCTTCCTTAAGTATTACATGGAGTAATGGCTATTTGTTGCAGAAAGGAGACACAACTTTTGTAGAGAGGTTCAGTTCACTGTTAAGGCAGCATTGTAAAATGATGTAATGATGAGCTGATTCATTGCCGGTGTATTTTGACCATGAAGTGTGTGCGCAACGCTTTTAGGTGGTATTATAATTACACTCGGTTAAAGACTTAAAAGTAGTGTTAGTAGTAGTACAAAAATGTAGCGATACAAGCTTCTGATTTTAATAATACTGCATCCAAGTTCAATGACTAAGAAGTTGCATGACATTATATATTGAATAATTTGAATAACTAGCACAGTTGAAAATTTTGAATATTATTTTTCCGTTCAAAATCTCATAAACCTTCGTTACAATTCTAAGAAAGCTCGCATTGATATATATGTGGGCTGACCTCAAGTCCACGTGACTGCGTTTTTGAAGTATTGTCTGCTTTCTTTGAGTCTTGCGAGTCGTCACAAAATAGTTTTGTCCTTTATAAAAGACGTTTGGTTGGATTAATGAGTGTCAATGTTGTTTATAAACTATCTTTTGCAACGATTTTCACGCAACTTAAACACTTTTTTGGTGTATTGGAATAAGGTTGCATCAAAAGACAATCCATGGGACCTTTTCTCTAAGTCACTATCTAAATCATTAACTCATATTTGAAGTCAAGGTAGAAAATTGATGAAAATGTCTTAAATCTGGTTTGGATAGCTCACAAACTAGAATGCATGGTACCATCTTGGAATGACAACAAGTTTTTTCTCCCTCTCTTTTTGGAACCCAGATCCTTGTACTCACTAAATGCGCACATTCACGTAGTCAAGGAATCCATGACCGTCCGACTAAGATTGGAAAGTTCAGATCTCAAGCTCGATAATTTGGAAAAAGCATGTTCTCTATGAATTGATTCAAACAGTCATTTATATCTACCACAAGCGTCAAAATTGTTGTGACATGATTGGATAGTGGAAATTTCAATTAGACTCCCTCTATTAAAATTCTCACATGAGAAGATCATTTGTCATTGCTCCATTGTATGGTTATTCTTGTTTTGTGTACATGTTAACTAACTAAGTTTGAGTATATGTTAAAATTATTGTTTGACGTAAGTAGTTTACATACAATTTTCAGACATAAAAACAAAAACTAGCCAAATATGAAGCTAGAGGTATTTAAATTTTAGAGTATCATTATTGTTAAATAATGTAACAGGGGGTGTAAACAGAAGATATGAAATTAAAATTACAATTTAATATAAATGGGCTCACCGAGCCCATTACATGCACTAAATTCCAAAAACGAAAGGAAACGACAGCGTTTAGGATTGTAATGATTTGATTTGATTTGATTTGAAACCCTAAACCCTAATCACATACTCGAAAAACCCTATCTTGCTTACGCAGTTGCAGACACAAAGAGAGAAGAAGAAGAAGAAGAAGAAGAATGGGAAGATCACGAAGAAAATACAAACAATCTCGCCCAAAGGTACGAGTGGGTCTTCCAAAGAAGAACCCTAAAATTCTGAAGCCCGCTTTCACTATTCCTCCCAAACTGTTACAATCCCTTGCAGAAGATCCTAAATGGGACGATAAAGGCTCCGTTACACAAAACTATTCCTCTTTCGGCGTTGTTTCTGATCCTAACTCCCTTACTGATTCTCTTCAAATTCCTTCTGTTGCCGATGATAACGATCCCGGCAGTGATCTTGAAGAAGACGGTATGTTTCTCAATTCATCGTAAATTGTTAATAATTTGTTGAAAATCTTGTGAATTTTGAAGGAATGTAAATAATTTGAGTATGGTTTTGTGGTGTAGATTTGAAATCGGCGTTGGGTAAAAGGAGAAGAGATGGTAAAAGTTCACTTCCTCAACCTTTGACTTCAATTCAACGTATTCATATTCGTCGTCTAGTTGAAAAATATGGAGATGATTTTCAGGTTCGATTTTCACTACTTTTTGGTTTGTTAATTGTTTTTTCTGTTTTCAGCGAAGATAATTCACTTTTAGCACATACTGTCTTTTGTATAACTATTTCTATAGCAAAAGATAAAATAAGTTAAATTGTTTTTGTAACAATGCCATAAGTTGTTTTTATAAGCTCAAATAAGCCAATCCAAGCAGGCCTTTAATCATAAACATTTTATTGATATACACGGTTAGAATGAAGATTATTATATTGTCAATCAATTGTATCATAATCTTGAGAACATTTGACAATTGTAATTATTCTAAAGTGACACAAATAAGTGGTTGCCATTTGTCGAGGATGTAGCAAAATTAAAATCAAATCACAAATGTTACTCTGTTTTCTTTGTTTTAGGACTTCATGTCCGTGGCTATTTATTGATTTGTTCTTATTTTGGCAGAAAATGACGATGGATATAAAGCTAAACCCTATGCAGCATTCAGTTGCAACTTTAGAGAAATTGTGCTTCAGCTATTACTTATATAAAGACAAGAATCCGCTCATTGTTGGCAAATGAAATGTTTTGTCTATGGACAAGTGTAATGCTATCAAATTTACAAACTGGGCGCGGGTTGAGTTGTAACGGTTGATCCATGGATAGCTTTCTGAAGTTAATTGGGTCATATGAGCAAAATGTTGTTACAATGAGGATACGTTTTGTTTTGACACTTTTGATGTTGCTCATGTATTATCATTATAAAATTTTGCTGCTGCTGCTTTTGAATTGTATGGATTTTTGTTGGGAAAGATGTAGTATTCTGGTTTCCCAAACTGTTTTGCCAAAAAAAATTAATAGATGAAAGTAGTTTTGGATGGAATCTGATAAGTTGTTTTGGGTTTGTGTATCACTTTTGTGGCGTCTTCTAGTGTGCATAAGTTGAGGAAGTCACTCGGTGTCTTAAGAGAATGAACCACATGATTGGGATTTCATGACTTTTAAGACAAGAAAGTCACCCTAACTGGGTGTCTATTTCTCTCTTATATTACACTATCTCTCATCTTATTTATTATTTCTCTTTCATAAAACACACAAATTCGCATTAAATCTAATGAAGTGATTAAGCAAACTTCAAGTGGAAATATGATTATATATACTGCAGATTTGCATTTTTACAAAATTACTACTAATCGGTTCGAGTAGGGACAAAAAATTGGATGCTTAAAATGAATACTGAACCAATATTGTATTGTTTGGTGTTTTTAGGTGACCAAGGCTAGATTGCGTTGAGGTTTGACCGATTGTTGAAAAACCATCCAGCATCATGCAACAATGTTCCATCCAAATTTCAATCCCAAACCGCTCACAACATGAAATGAATGTTGTGTACATATTTGCAATTATGGATTTCTTTTGGTCGATTTGGTACTTGGTAGGGCATATTTCAGTGTTATCTTAGAGATGACATTTCCTTTTTGTTTCTCATTAAAACGAGGAGAATGATTAGGAAAAGGTCGGCAGTTGGGGGAGGAGGAAGAACTACATAACACATTTTGAAATGAAAAGCAAACACAACGAAAGAATAGAACTGCATTCTTTCACTGCAGAGGAGGAAGAACACATGATCAGAGAATGAAATGAAAAAAAAAAATCCATATAGACCATGTACAGTGATAAAAAAAAAGTTAATTATGTGCAGTGTCGCACATTTTGTTAGGGTTAAAAATTAAAATTGACTGAAACGAGAGTAACATTATATTTTGTTGGGTTAAAAACGACTAAAAGGAGCAACACTCACACGTCACAACCTAAACTCCGACTTGAAAAAGTCATAAGAGAGGAAGTCATCAAGGAAAAAACCAAAGGGGTATTTCCATAAAGTCGTAACTAGCATCCAAAGCGTTATTGCAATCTTTCTCTCTAACACATTCTTCTCTCTCTCTCCCACGCACGCACGCGCACAACACATACAAAACAACCTTCTTCATCTTCTTCCTCATGCACAGTGCATGATATGCGAAGGTAGCACACCGTAGCCTCATCCCATTTTTATTGGATTGGGGAAGATGAAGCA